>SAMEA3387485__coassemble_363_pt1 | contig 3298 bp, 6 predicted proteins | sample SAMEA3387485__metabat2_low_PE_020 | metagenome-assembled genome bin SAMEA3387485 (sample SAMEA3387485) | Felis catus | biome: Faeces | place: United Kingdom | collected 2012 | reverse complement strand
AAACAGCAGTCTGAAGCAGAGCATGGGAGTACTTGTTGCTCTTTTATCAAATTTTGTGTATATTATAGTACTTGTAGGGGGATACGTAGCGTGTAGGTGTTTGAGGCACTTTAGCGATCTGCGATGATGAACCCAGGGCTGTGCTCTGTATGGTGCAGGAAACTGCGGTTGTAAGACAGTGTAGATTATAGATAGCAGAATAAATTATAGATAGAATTATAGATAGAAAGGAGTTTCAGGATTAAATATGGCAGAAATAAAGAACTCGGAATCAGATATGAGCACTCAGCAGAAAGCTGAGCTGGACAAAGAGAAAAGAAAAGAAGAGAAGAAAGAGGCAAAAAGAGCAAAAAGGCAGCACTACAGGGAACTGAATGAGCCACCAAAACTCACCGTGCTTGAGGAAGTGGGAAATGCAGTCACCCATGGAATAGGAGCAGGACTTGCCATAGCCGGCTTTGTCCTTCTTCTCCTGAAGTCAGACACAGGGCTCAAAGTGATGGCATCGTGTTTTTATGGAATATCACTGATATTGATGTTTCTTATGAGTTGCCTGTATCACTCATACAAATCCGGGCTAGCAGTCAAGCGTATCTGGAGAAGATTTGACTATTCTTCGATATATCTGCTGATAGGCGGAACATTTGCTCCGATGTACCTTGTGTACTGGGAAAATGTGCTTGGAATAGTGTTGTTCTGTGTGCAGTGGGCGCTCATCATAGCGGGGATCACCATCATATGTGTGTTCGGACCAGGCAGGTTCCGACCGATACACTATACGCTGTACTTCGTCATCGGATGGAGCGCCATCATGTTCATTCCAGGCTGGTTCAGAAATGACAAGCCGCTTTTGGGATGGATCGTGGGCGGTGGTATTGTCTATACGCTCGGCATGATTCCATTTGTGAAGGACACCAAGGGGATGCACTTTATCTGGCATATCTTTGTGATGCTGGGGGCTGCGCTGCATTGGTTTGGAATGTACCTTTATGTGTATTAATAAAAGATAGATAAAAATGGGCCTATTTTCACAGTCCACTTTTCTGTTGCTAGAAGTTGATTACAGACATAAACAATGGTATCCTTTAGTCAGTTATAAACATGATGAGTAAATATTATAAATGCGAGGAGAAAATGCTATGGATAGAGTAGAGAAAATGCTTGGAAGAATGAAAGCAGGTAAATTATACAGATGTGTGGATTGGGATCCGGAGGGTAAGGCGAAGGATCTGGTAGATAAGTTCAACAGTGCTTCGAGGTCTGAGACTATGACAAGAACCGGAGAATATCTTGGAAAATTATTTGCACACATGGGAAAGGAGTGTTATATAGAGCCACCTTTTTATTGTGACTATGGAACCAATATACACGTGGGAGATTATTTCTATGCAAATACAGGGCTGATAGTTCTGGATCAGTGTGATGTCATCATTGGAGATCATGCATTTCTGGGACCAAGGGTCAATATATACTGTGCATGTCATCCGATAGATGCGATGATCAGAAATACCGGTGTGGAGCTTGGCAAGCCGGTTACAATAGGCGATAATGTATGGATCGGTGGCAATACGGTCATCAATCCGGGTGTGACCATAGGTTCAAATGTTGTCATAGGCTCAGGGTCGGTTGTCACAAAGGATATTCCGGATAGTGTGATAGCGGCAGGAAATCCATGTAAAGTCATAAGAATGATAACAAATAAAGATAAGGAATATTGGCTTAAGCAGCTAGAGGAATTTGAGGCAGACACAGGTGAGCAGGTAAAGCTGGAGCAGGACTGATTCAACATTGCTGCTGTGAGTTGAGATTCCAAAGCGATTTTCTATACCACACATCCTAATGAAGATCCAATAAAAGTTATAAAAAGGATGAAACAGACTGATAACTTTAAGTTCGACGAGGCAAATGATATGAATGAATTAGTATATAGAAATCTATCCGAAGATGCAAAACGACAAATATGTGCATGGAAATATGGCGGAGAATACGATTTGTATAATCTTCCTTCTTATGAAGAAATGCAAGTTCGACAGATAGGATTCATGAATCCCCAAAGGGAAAAAAATTATTATGGTTTTTGGGATGAAAGCATATTGGTGGGATTTGTCAATATATTGGAGGAAAAAGAAGAGGTATTTATTGGAATAGGCGTAAATCCTGATTTGTGTAATAAACATTATGGTCAGCGAATGCTCTTGATTACTTATGAGATTTCAAAAAAGTTATATCCTAACAAGCCGTTGTATCTGGAAGTTCGTACATGGAATATCAGAGCGGTAAAGTGCTATCAAAAAGCAGGATTTAGGATTGATGGACAAGCTTATGAGTTGACAACAGGAATTGGTACCGGAACATTCTATCGAATGATAAGAGAATAGGAAACAGCATATGAAATATGATAAGATAGTGGAAGCAATTTTCATAGAACGTCCCAATCGTTTTATTGCGCGGGTAAAGATTGACGGAGCGGAAGAGGTAGAATTGGTTCATGTAAAGAATACGGGCCGTTGTCGTGAATTACTGCTGCCAGGGGCGGAAGTGATTTTGGAAGATTGCATAGAAAAGAATCCAAATCGAAAGACAGGTTATGATATGATTGTATTAAACCAGAGTATGCCTTTGGAAACAGCCGGATGGATTTCTATATGGAAAAAGGAAAGCAAAAATATCTAATGGAAGTCAAAGGCTGCACCCTTGAGATAGACGGAGTTGGATATTTTCCGGATGCCCCGACGGAAAGAGGAGTTAAGCATTTACGGGAACTTGCAGCTGCGTGCGGACAAGGATATAAATGCTTGATTGCATTTGTGATCCAAATGGAGGAAATCAGTGAAGTCAGGCCGAATACGGCAATGCATCCCGAATTTGGCATTGCACTGGAAGAGGCAAAGGACGCAGGTGTTGAGGTGCTTTCCCTGAAATGTCATGTTGGGATGGATAGGTTGGAAATCATAGGAGAAAATGAGCCTTGAGGGCAAGGCTCTAAGGGAGAGAGAAATCTATGATACGAGAAATTGAGAATAGAAGAAGTATAAGAAAATATAAGCCAGATGAGATCGAAAGAAAGTTAATTGAAGAGATCATATACAGGTTGACAGGAATTGTTGCGGTTGGCTTTGCCGACGAAGCTCCGGACAAAAGACCGAGGAAAACATTCGAAGAAATCGTTGAGTACAGATAGGTAAATCGTTAAGAAAAGAATCGAAGGTGGTGCAAACGAAAAAGCAGTATTGAGACTTTTCATTAACTGCCCTTTCGTTTGCATCAATTTCGATTTTTTCTGGTTGAACAAAGCGCG
>SAMEA3387485__coassemble_256_pt1 | contig 8009 bp, 4 predicted proteins | sample SAMEA3387485__metabat2_low_PE_020 | metagenome-assembled genome bin SAMEA3387485 (sample SAMEA3387485) | Felis catus | biome: Faeces | place: United Kingdom | collected 2012 | reverse complement strand
CCCACGAAGTGGTGCAATCCGCACCCCACTACCACACCAACCCGCGGACGAAAACCTGAACTCGCGGAGAGGAACTAAGGAAGCGGGGCAGGCATGTGTTCCGAGAAAAAAATATGAATTGCCCCGGGGTGCCATAAACCTACCGAGGAAAGAACATGGCAGAGCAAGCCATAGCCTGTCCGTAGGAGAGCCCGGGGCTGGCTTCATATTTTTTTAGAGGAATATATGCCTGCCCCCGCCACTCACACAACCTCAAAGCGCGGCATGCACCCCGCCGAAAGCGTGACTCCTGCAAATACAAAAGCACACAAGGAAAACCATGACAGGAAAAATTATTAAAGGAATTGCCGGCTTCTACTACGTCTACGTAGAAGAAACCAAAGAAGCAAAAGAAACTGCCACAGGCGGCACTCTCTACGAGTGCAAAGCAAAAGGCACCTTCAGAAAACAAAAGATAAAGCCACTGGTAGGCGATATCGTCGACATAGCAGTCCTCGATGATGAAAAGCACATAGGCAATGTCGAGCGTATACTGCCACGGAAAAACGAACTTATCAGGCCGGCTGTGTCCAATATAGACATGGCCCTGGTTATTTTTGCATCCGCAAAGCCGGATCCCAATTTCAACCTGCTTGATAGGTTTTTGTGTATGATGGAGTACCAGCATGTCCCGGTTACCATATGCTTCAACAAAAAGGACTTAATCACACCTAAAGAGCAGCAGGAGCTTAAAAGCATATACGAGCCGGCTGGCTATAGAGTGCTTTTTACCAGCACGAAAACAGGTGAGGGCATAGATGAGATAAAGCACATTTTAGAGGGAAGGACAACCACGGTTGCAGGTCCCTCGGGAGTTGGCAAGTCATCTATCATCAACTGTCTGCAGGATGATGTGCAGATGGAGACCGGACATATAAGTGAGAAAATAGAGCGCGGAAAGCATACGACCAGACATTCTGAGATTATCCCGATAAAGGATGGCACGTATATCATGGATACACCGGGCTTTAGCTCGATGGATGTGCCGGGCTTTGAAAAGGAAGATCTGTGGACATGTTATCCGGAGTTTGTAGAGTATGAGCCATATTGCAGGTTTCAGGGCTGCAGTCATATAAATGAGCCGGACTGCGGCGTGAAGGAGGCTCTTTCAGAAGGGAAAATATCGCAGGTGCGGTATGATAATTATAAGCTTTTATATGAGGAGCTTAAAAACAGACAAAAGTATTAATTTAAAGCATAATCAAACGGAGGAAAACATGAACTGTTTATCACCATCAATTTTATCAGCGGATTATTCAATACTCGGAGAGCAGCTTAAGCAGCTTGATGAGGCCGGAGCACAATATGTACATATAGATGTTATGGACGGCAGCTTCGTTCCAAGCATATCAATAGGACTGCCGGTCATAAAGACAATCAGAAAGTGCACAGAGCGCATGTTTGATGTGCATCTGATGATAGATGAGCCGGTCAGATACATAGATGATTTTGCGGCGGCAGGCGCTGACATCATCACAGTCCATGCGGAGGCATGCAAGCATCTTGACAGAACAATCGAGGCAATAAAGGAAAAGGGCATACTGGCAGGTGTAGCATTAAATCCGGCTACTCCGCTTTCTGCTATAGAGTATGTGCTCCCTAAGGTGGATATGGTGCTTATCATGACGGTAAATCCGGGCTTTGGAGGACAAAAGCTTATTCCGTACACTGTAGACAAGGTGCGCGACCTAAAGGCGCTTCTTGAGAAAACCGCAAACAAGGCTGATATAGAGGTGGACGGTGGTGTCAATCTGGAGAATGTTGAGACACTGCTTGCGGCAGGAGCCAATATCATTGTTGCGGGAAGTGCGGTGTTTAGCGGAGATATAGAAGAAAATGTAAAGGGTTTTCTGAATATCATGATGTAACAGATGCAGGTTAAAACGGAAATGCTTCCGGGGCTTAAGCAAATGTGGATATGTTATTAAGGAGAGGGTGGATAAAATGCGGTATTTGATTGTATGTGGTGGAAAAATAGATAAGGAATTTGGCTTAAACGAGATAAAGACTGACGGAATAGATGCTATCATTGCGGCTGACAGCGGAATGGATTTTCTGTACGAAAACGGTGTCACACCTGATATAATTGTAGGTGATTTCGATTCGACTACGACAAATGCATTGGAGTATTTTGAGAGAAAGGGACAGACTGAGATACGCAGGCTCAATCCCATAAAGGATGATACCGATACAGAGTATGCCATAAGACTGGCAATAAGCGAGGGAGCACGAAGCATAGTGCTGCTTGGAGCAACAGGCAGCAGAATAGACCATGTGCTTGGAAATATTTCACTTTTGGGAATAGGCATGGAAAGTGGAACTGATATCAGCATTATCGATACAAACAACCGCATAAGGATGGCAGATAAGCCGGTAACCATTGAAAAATCAGCACAGTATGGCAGGTTTGTATCTCTTATAGCACTGACAGACGACAATGAGGTAAGCCTTAAGGGCTTTAAGTATCCTGTTACTGATTATTCCTTTGACAGGTTTACATCGCTTGGCATATCCAATGAAATAGTCGATGATCATGCACTGATTGATATCCATAGAGGAAAATTTATCATTATTGAGTCAAAAGATTGACTTTTTAGGAGTTTTGGTCTACTATGGTTTTAGGATTATTTCGGAAAAGCCTGATTACAGGAGGATTGATATACACTGTGTCGGCTTTGGAACATGATGGGGTAATTAGATGATAGAGAAGTATTATAGCGGGGTAATCGAGCAGATTTACAATCGCATAGGAAAAGAGACTCGAAATATCGTAATGGCGAATTATAGCAATGATTTTTCGATTGAAAATCTTGAGGTTATAAGACGTTATCAAAGCAATGAGGATAACGTCTTTTTTGCATACAGTGAGTTCTCTTACAATACGCTGGTCGGAGCTTATGAGCCATTTTTGGACATCATATGCAATATGCACAGGCGCTTTATAGGCGGAAGCTTTGATGATTTCCAGAAGGAGTGCGGTGTGTACTATCTGCACAGACAGGTGTTAAACAGCTATTATGAGACAGGTGAGTGCTTCAGAGAGGAGACAGTGCTGTTAAATGAGGTGGCATATGAGCAGAGACGCATGACGATGGCCATAGCTGACATGCTCAAGAAGCTTTCTGAGGTGAAGCCTTTGATGATTGTGATAAACAGATTCCAGATGGCGTCTAAGAGTTCAATTGAGACCATCAAGTATCTGATTGACAATCCATGCGCCAATATCGGTATCGTGTTAGGTGTCAATGCCATAGTCAAGGGTACTGACAGTACTGTTGAGGTGTGGGATCGTATAGTTGAGTCGCTTGAGGACAGGAGCGCCATATACTATATAGGCAGTGCCGGACCGCTTAAAAATAACGTAAAAACTACAAATGATGATGAGCTGTATATCACTATGAACTTTGAGCAGAGCATCCAGGAAGCATCAAATATCATGGAGTTTCTGGATTTTGAGCAGGCAAGGAGAGGCTGCCGCATTATAGAGCATAAGCTTAAGTTTGAGGATGCATGGATTGATGAGAAAAGCCTGCGCCGCTTTTATATGGTCTATGCAAGGACGTCTGTTTTACTTGGAGAGATGTCCAAAGCGATTGAGCTCACGAATGAATACAAGGCGCTGATACCGGAAAATGACAGTGAGCATTATCTTTCGCTGTATTATTTCATGAAGGGCACCTGCTATATGTATCAGGGCAAGCTTGAGAAGGCCGGAAACAGTGCAAAGAGTGCCTATGACTATGCAGTTTTGGCAGAGGATGACACACTGATATTTAAGGCAGAGCTTTTGTCAGTCATGATAAAGATGTCAGGCTGGTACAATATATTCTTCTGTGTACAGGATATACCTGTCAGTGATGAAATTATAGAAAAGCTCATAAAGCACGGCTACAGGAATCATTTGGCACATATATATATTTACGCATACGACAATAGCCGGGATGTGGTGAAGCAGTCCTTTTATGATGAATCATTACTAAAGCATTTTACGAAGGGGCTTGAGCTTGCGAAGGAGATAGGAAATGAGCAGCTTGTGTATGATGCATATCAGAAGACTATTATGCTTGCCAGCACAAGCGGTCTCAATGAGATAGCCTTTTTATATGTTATCCGTACATACGAGTTCATGAAGGGGCACGGCAATATATATGTTGCGAGAGTGCTTACGTCTATAGGCTACAATTTAAGTGCCATGGGTAAAAATGAGCTGGTTGACAATTATTACAATGCTGCAATCAATATGTTATATTACCTGAAGATGCCGGAGGATATAGCTGAGGTGTATTATAACAAGTCTCTTAACTATATCATGCAGGGCAATTATAAGGAGGCTGTCCATGCACTTTTAGTTGCCATGAAGACTATTATAAAGCTTCATCTAAACAGCTTAAGAGTGTGCAACACGAGTAAGGTATATGCGCTTCTTGCGCTTGCATCTATATTTTCGGGTGACAGATTCAGCTGTGAGCGCTATCTGCTCAGCTGCAAGCAGTTTCTTAATTATGTCATTTACAGAGTAATTGACACCACAAGAACTGAGGCAGTCCATGACTATTCCAGATGCGATGATGAGATGTTCCTTTACTCCTTTGCATCAGCCATGCTCTTGTGGCACGATGGTGAAAAGGAAGAAGCCTTTTTACGTTTTGAGGATGCGGAGAGATATCTCGTTAATGCGGAGGGAAACGAATTTTTTGCATATTCGATATACAGGGAAAGCAGGATGAAGCTGTTTGAGCTGCTCGGCAAAAATGAGCTTATAGAGCATGAGAGAATACTTTTAGAGGCACACAATAAAAGGATGCATGAAATAGCAGAGGCAGCTCCGCTTGACATGTTAAAAAATATCAACCTAGAGTCACTGAGTGATGGCCATATCAATGAGCGGCAGATTAATATGCTTGTAAAGCAGCATGGGCTCGAAAAGGATTATCAGGGCTCAAAGCGTCAGATGGAGTTTATTTCCATATGGCAGACCATTATCGATGTCAATGACCAGAAGAAGGACACCATGATTGAAAATGCCATGAGCAATTTCATCAATCATTTCAGTCTTGACTGTGCGCTGATCATAGATCTGCACGCGAAGGAGCCACAGGTGCTTTATAATGATACGGGCTGTGATATGACAGATGAGGTTATAAAGGGCATATGTGATATCATGATAGACTATCCGGAGGGCATTGCCACATCAAAGATTGCAGAGGGCTTCTACGAGTATGAAAATGTCATCTCGTATTTCGGCGTGGATGATGTATGCTCATTTGTCGCAGTGCCTTTTATCAAGAATGATGCACTTTCAAGTGTACTCATAGCATATGTGCGCATGAAGGACAACTGGCATGGCTCAATCGAGCGATACATGCTCAATGAGGATGATCTGAGCATTTTCAAGCTGTTATTCAGAGAGCTTGAGTATTCCATTGCCCGTATTGAGGCAAATGAGAAGGCCAATGAGATGAACAAGAGGCTGAAGCAGGCAGCTGTCACTGACATGCTTACCGGTATCTATAACAGAGCAGGTATGTATCAGGAGATTGAAAAGCTTGAAAAGCGCATAAGTGTTACATCCGGTGGAATGGATGTGGGGCTTATGTTTATTGACCTGGACAACTTCAAGCATTATAATGATACGTATGGTCATGATGTGGGAGATTTGATACTTAAGGAGATGGCCTTTGTGTTCAAGGAAGTTGCTAAGGACAGAGGCTTTGTGAGCAGATATGGCGGTGATGAGTTCATCATAGTCATTGAGTCATGCGCCAGATACGAGCTTGAGAATATTGCAAAGGATATCTATGCGAGGATTGCAGAGGCGGATGGCTTCAGCAGCCAGATAAAGAAATATCTCAACCATGACGTGGAGTTTAAAGAGGAGAAGAATATCACCTGTTCTATTGGAATTTCATATGAGAGAAATGTCACAAGTGAGAGTCAGATTACTGAGCTGATTAAGAAGGCGGACGATCTGATGTATATAGTAAAGACAGGCGAGAAAGGACACTATGCATTCTTTTAAATCAGATGAATTTAAGATAAGAGTATTGACAAAGGACGATGCGGAGGAATACAATGCACTGCTTCGTTATGCTTTTCAGGTAACAGAGGCAGATCTTGCCGAGACCGGTTGGAAGGATGATGAAATCAAGCAGTCGAAGTTTCCGGTGCTTGAGAGAGCTGATGTGCTCGGCTGCTTCAATATCATAGACAAAAAAGAGGAGCTTGTGGCTCAGTTTGCTGTATATCCGCTCGATATGAATATATATGGTGAGCGCTACGAGGTAGGCTTTGTCACAAGTGTGTGCACGTATCCTGAGTACACCGGCCATGGTCTCATGAAAAAGCTTATGAGAAAGAGTCTTACGAGGATGCGAGATAGCAACAAGTCGTTTGCCCTTTTGTATCCATACTCCATACCTCTTTACAGAGGGCTTGGCTGGGAGATTATCTCAAACAAGATGACATATGTGATAAAGGACAGACAGATTCCTACAAAGCTTAAGGAGCCGGGCTATGTGCGCCGTGTGCAGTGGGATGACGAGCAGTTTAAGAAGCTTCATACTCACTTTGCCGCGAAGACTCACGGCTGTCTGTACAGAAACAATCTGGCTTGGGAGGAGTACTTCCGCTGGGATGAGGACGATACGATGGTCGCCATCTACTATAACGAGGATGATGAACCGTGTGGCTATATGGTGTATCTTATCAGCTCCGATGTCATGCACATCAAGGAGCTCATCTACTTAAACCGTGAGGCGCAGCTTGGTCTGTGGGAGTACATTCATGCGCACGATTCCATGATTGATGAGGTCAGAGGCAACAACTATTACAGCGAGCCCATCGCTTTTGAGCTCGATGACAGTGATATCAAGGAGACAATAAGACCATACGCCATGGGCAGAATCATCGACGTGGCGCAGTTTATTTCACAGTATAACTGTGATCCGGATGGCCCGGGCGGCTGCTTTAGCTTTGAGATAGCAGATGACCTTCTTCCGTGGAACAATGGCACATTTGTCATTGATTTTGAGAAAGGGCACTGTGCTCTCACCGACAAAAATCCACAGTATCACCTAAGCATGTCTATTGGCACGTTTACCACACTGCTTTTAGGCTACAAGAGTGCTGAGAAGCTTTTGCAGATGGGCAAAATACAGACTACATATGATGCTGTTGCAAAGCTTGACGATATTTTATATCATGAGATACCATATGTATCTGACTACATATAATGATAAAAGGTCAAAAGGTAAAGGAAAATAATATGTCAAATTATGTGATTAGCTGCTGTTCAACAGCAGATCTTACCAGGGAGCATATGCTCGAGAGAAATATTAAGTACGCATGCTTTCACTATGAGCTCGACGGCAAAGAGTATATGGATGATCTGGGACAGTCCATGCCACTGCCGGATTTCTACAAGGCAATGGAAGCCGGTGCCATGACAAAGACCTCGCAGATCAATCAGGAGGAGTACATGGAGTACTTCAGACAGTTTCTGGATGAGGGATATGATGTGCTTCACTGTACACTAAGCTCCGGTATATCAGGTACAGTCAACTCGGCAAGGCTTGCAAAGGAGGCTCTTAAGGAGGAATACCCTGACAGAAAGATATATGTGATTGATTCGCTGGCAGCATCGTCAGGCTTTGGTCTTTTGATGGATAAGCTCGCTGACCTTAGGGATAGCGGCATGGATATTGATACACTGGCTGATTGGACCATGGAGCACAGACTTGAGGTGAATCACTGGTTCTTCTCATCAGACCTTACATTTTTTATCAGGGGCGGCCGTATCTCAAAGACCGCGGGATTCGTTGGAAATGTGCTGAATATCTGTCCTTTCATGAATGTGAGCAATGAGGGAAAGCTTATTGTGCGTGAGAAAATCCGCACCAAAAAGAAGGCAATAAAGGAGATGCTTGTGAAGATGCAGGCACTCTGCAAGGATGGTGCCGATTATTCGGATA
>SAMEA3387485__coassemble_227_pt1 | contig 9404 bp, 8 predicted proteins | sample SAMEA3387485__metabat2_low_PE_020 | metagenome-assembled genome bin SAMEA3387485 (sample SAMEA3387485) | Felis catus | biome: Faeces | place: United Kingdom | collected 2012 | reverse complement strand
TTCCCAAGGAGAACCGCGCCATGGACGGCGCGTTTCGACGTTTTCGTCAAGCAAAGTGAGCCTGAAAAGCATAATTCGTACAGTATCTTGACAGCGTAGCGTTAGCGCATGCAAGGTGCATTTTGGTGCTACGGGTGCGTCCGGTGTCAACAACAATAAAAAAACATCGCATAAATGCGATGCTTTCGGGTTGGGCTGTATTTAATTAAATAAATATCAGTAAGCAGTCCGTACGGGAATCGAACCCGTGTTTCCGCCGTGAGAGGGCGGCGTCTTAACCGCTTGACCAACGAACCGTGTATTATACTATCATGGAGTTTCAAAAAAAGCAAGTACTTTTTTAAAAAAACTTGATTTTTTTTTCTGATAGTGCTATTATACCTATGATAACAACGTTGACTAGATTGAGAGAGGGCAAAAGTCCTCTCTCAATTCACGTTTATAAACATCAGGCAGCTATTCAGAACCACTTGGAACAATTATGAATAGTTACAAGTATAAAAAAGAGAGGTGATAAAATGTCAAAGGCAAGTGTATATGAGGCAAAGACAGAGAGCTTTATACAACCAATTCTTGACAGCATGAATTTTGAGCTTGTTGATGTCGAGTATGTTAAGGAAGGCGGCATGAACTACCTGAGAGCATATATCGATAAGGAGGGTGGCATAACTGTTGACGACTGTGAAGTGGTTGCAAGGCAGATGAATGAGATTCTCGACAGAGAGGACTATATTCCTGATTCGTACACCTTCGAGGTCAGCTCGCCGGGGCTTGGAAGACCTCTCAAGAAGGAAAAGGACTATGTGCGCAATATGAATAAGGAGATAGAGATTCGCACATACAGGGCTATCAACAAATCAAAGGAATTTTATGGTCTGCTTAAAGCCTATGATAAGGATACAGTGACAATAACCGATGAAGACGGCAATGAGACTACATTCAATAAGAGTGACATTGCGCTTATACGTCAGGCATTGGATTTTTAATTAAAGCGCACGATAACACAAATAGGAGGAAAAAATAATGAGCAATGAGTTATTAGAAGCGTTAAATATATTAGAGCAGGAGAAAAACATCAGTAAAGAAACTTTACTTGAGGCAATTGAGAACTCTCTTGTGACTGCCTGCAAGAACCATTTTGGTAAATCAGACAATGTAAAGGTAGAAATAGATCCTGAGACATGTGCTTTCTCATGCTACCAGGAGAAGACGGTTGTAGATACGGTTGAGGATCCGGTTGAGGAGATTTCCTTAGCAGATGCGCACAAGGTAAACGGTAACTATCAGCTTGGAGATATCGTGAGAGTTGAGGTTAAGTCAAAGGAATTCGGACGTATTGCTACACAGAACGCAAAGAATGTTATCCTTCAGAAAATCCGCGAGGAGGAGAGAAAGGTAATATTTGACGAGTACAACAGCAAGGAAAAGGATGTTGTGACAGGTGTTGTTCAAAGATACATCGGAAAGAATGTCAGCATCAACTTAGGTAAGGCAGATGCACTTCTGACTGAGAGTGAGCAGATAAAGGGTGAGGTATTCAAGCCTACAGAGCGTATCAAGGTATATATCCTTGAGGTTAAGTCCACATCAAAGGGGCCAAAGATTCTTGTTTCAAGAACACACCCTGAGCTTGTGAAGAGACTTTTCGAGTCAGAGGTTACAGAGGTTAAAGAGGGCATAGTTGAGATAAAGGCTATTTCACGTGAGGCCGGAAGCAGAACAAAGATTGCAGTATGGTCAAATGATCCAAACGTAGACCCTGTAGGAGCATGTGTAGGTATGAATGGTGCCAGAGTAAATGCTATCGTAAATGAGCTTCGCGGTGAGAAAATCGATATCATCACATGGGATGAGAATCCGGCAATACTTATCCAGAACGCACTTAGCCCTGCAAAGGTTATCTCTGTTATCGCAGATGCAGATGAGAAATCAGCAAAGGTTGTTGTTCCGGATTATCAGCTTTCGCTTGCAATCGGTAAGGAAGGACAGAATGCAAGACTTGCAGCAAGACTTACAGGCTTCAAGATTGATATCAAGAGCGAGACACAGGCCAGAGAGTCAGGGGACTTCATGGATTATGAGAATGACTATGAAGAGGATGATTATGATGACGATTATGATTATTCGGATGATGAGCTTGCTGAGAACGAGAGATTAGCTGATACAGAACAGGCAGATGTACAGGCAGAGGCTTTTGATACAGAGGCTGACGAGAACGGAGCAGCAGGTACAGAAAATGATGCGGCAGATAGTGGTGATGAGCAGTAATGGCAAATAAAAAGATTCCAATGCGCAAATGCGTAGGTTGTCAGGAGATGAAGGAAAAGAAGTCACTTATTCGCGTGGTAAAGACTGCGGAGGGCGACATAATTCTCGATGACACCGGCAAGAAAAACGGCAGGGGAGCTTATATATGTAAGAGTCTTGAATGCTTTAAAAAGGCTAAAAAGACAAAGGCACTTGAGCGATCCCTTGGCGTTAGTGTATCAGAACAGGTATATGAGGAGCTTGAAAAGGAGATGAACCAAATTGACAGATAGAGTACTTTCTATGCTGGGCTTAGCAGCAAAGTCAGGCAATGTGGTTAGCGGAGAGTTTTCTACAGAGAAAGCTGTAAAGACAGGAAAGGCATTTTTAGTGATAGTTGCAGATGATTCATCAGACAACACAAAGAAGCATTTTTCGGATATGACTGCTTTCTATGAGGTTCCGATTTATTTTTATAGTGACAAGGTGGGGTTAGGGAATGCAATAGGCAAAGAGTTTCGCGCTTCCCTTGCAGTAACGGATGAAAACCTTGCAAATGCAGTGATAAAAAAGCTGCAGTCGAATAAAACTGAATAATGGAGGAAAATAGATATATGGCAAAAATGAGAGTTCATGAACTTGCAAAAGAATTAAATATAAAGTCGCAGGAAGTCATAGACACATTAAACGGCACACAGTTTGCTGTCAAAAATGTGCAGAGCGGTCTTGAGGATGAGGCACAGCAAATTGTACGAAAGAAGTACGCAAAAACAGAAGCAAAAAAAGATGCACCTAAGAAGGAAGAACCTAAAAAGGATGAACCTAAAAAGGATGAGGCTAAGGCAGCCGACAGACCAAAGAAAAAGGCAAGCATCACAGCAGTTTTCAATGCCCAGTACAGTAAGCAGGGTAGGAAAACAAATGGTGGAAACGGCAGCGGAAATAATGGAAATAACAGTTCGCAGCGCAGGAATGGCAATGGAAGACGCGATAATCAGTCATCACGTCCTGAGCAGCACAGCATTATTAAGCCAAGACCTGTCGGAGAGAGAGCTATGCGCCCTATAAGTGAGCGTACAGCGGATCCGTATGCAGATATGAAGGCAGCCAATTCGCGTCCGGCACGTCAGGCTGACGCTGATAGAAGAAGCGACAGACGTCAGGACAATGGCGACAAAATCAACAACAGAAACACTGACAGAAATGCCGACAGAAGCAGAAATACGGACAGAAACAGCGATAGAAGACCAAACAATCGCGACAATAACCGCGATAACAGCAGAGACAATAATAGAGACAATAACAGAGGCTTCAGAAATGACTCCAGACGTCCTGCAGAGGGTGGCAGAAGCTTTGACAAAAATAATGACAGAAGCAGAAGCAATGACAGAAGCAGGAGCAATGACAGAAATAACGATAGAACAGGCAGCAGAGGTGATGACAGAAATCGTTTCAGAAAAGAAACAGTTGCAGTTGCAGCTCCTGATGATGTAAGAGGAAAGGAGAGCCGCGACAGAGGCAACGATAGAAAGAATAAGCATAATCACAATCAGAGCCAGAAGCAGGATAAGCTCGGAAAGAAGCAGGAGAATTACATCAATCTCGAGAAGCACGGCGGAAAGAAAAAGCCACAGCAGCCGAAGGCACAGCCAAAAGAGGATGAGAACGAGATTAAGACAATTTCTCTTCCGGAGAAGATTACAATAAGGGACTTAGCTGATAAGATGAAGGTTCAGCCTTCAGCCATCGTAAAGAAGCTTTTCATGAAGGGCGAGATGGTAACAGTTAACTCTGAGGTTGATTTTGCAGCTGCTGAGGAGATTGCTTTAGAGTTCAATTTCATCTGTGAGGAAGAGGAGAAAGTCGATGTGATTGCAGAGCTTCTCAAGGAGGATGAAGAGGATGAGAGCAAGATGGTTCCTCGTCCACCTGTAGTCTGCGTAATGGGTCACGTAGATCATGGTAAGACATCACTGCTTGATGCCATCAGACAGACACGTGTTACAGACCGTGAGGCAGGTGGTATTACACAGCACATTGGTGCATCTGTTGTATCAATCAATGACCAGAACATCACATTCCTTGATACACCGGGACATGAGGCATTTACAGCAATGCGTATGCGTGGTGCAAACTCTACTGATATCGCAATCCTTGTTGTTGCTGCAGATGATGGTGTAATGCCACAGACTGTTGAGGCAATAAACCATGCAAAGGCAGCCGGTGTAGAGATTATCGTTGCAGTCAACAAGATAGATAAGCCAAGTGCCAATATCGACAAGGTTAAGCAGGAGCTCTCAGAGTATGAGCTTATCCCGGAGGATTGGGGCGGAAGCACAATATTCTGTCCTGTATCTGCACATACTAAGGAGGGTATCGACAATCTCCTTGAGATGATTCTTCTCACAGCAGAGGTTCTCGAGCTCAAGGCTAATCCGGACAGAAATGCAAGAGGTCTCGTAATCGAGGCGCAGCTTGACAAGGGCCGTGGTGCGGTTGCCACAGTGCTTGTACAAAAAGGAACACTCCATGTCGGAGATCCTATCGCATGCGGAAGCAGCTATGGTAAGGTAAGAGCCATGATTGATGACAAGGGCCGCAGAGTAAAGGAGGCTAAGCCTTCTACACCTGTAGAGATACTTGGACTCAACAGTGTGCCTTCAGCAGGAGAGACATTTGTGGCATGCGATTCAGAGAAGGAGGCAAAGGCATTCTCTGACACATATATTTCAGAGGAGAAGAATAAGCTCATCGAGGATACAAAGGCAAAGATGTCACTTGATGATCTGTTCTCACAGATTCAGTCAGGCAACATGAAGGAGCTTGATATCATCGTAAAGGCAGATGTACAGGGTTCAGTTGAAGCTGTTAAGCAGAGTCTTGTCAAGCTTTCAAATGAGGAGGTTGTGGTCAAGGTCATCCATGGCGGCGTTGGTGCCATCAACGAGTCAGATGTTATCCTTGCATCAGCATCAAATGCAATCATCATTGGCTTTAACGTCAGACCGGATCCTGTTGCCAAGGCTACAGCAGACCGTGAGGGCGTAGATATCAGACTTTACAAGGTCATCTACAATGCAATCGAGGATGTATCTGCTGCCATGAAGGGTATGCTTGATCCTGTATTTGAGGAGAAGGTTATCGGACATGCGGAAATCAGACAGATTTTCAAGGCTTCAGGCGTTGGAAACATTGCAGGTTCATATGTGCTTGACGGATTTATGGAGAGAGGCTGCCGTGTCAGAATTAGCAGAGAGGGTGAGCAGATATTCGAGGGAGACCTTGCTTCACTCAAGAGATTCAAGGATGACGTCAAGGAGGTCAAGACAGGCTACGAGTGTGGTCTTGTATTTGACGGATTTAATGATATTCAGGAATTCGATATAGTTGAAGCTTACAAGATGGTAGAGGTTCCGAGATAATCATATATTGGTTATCTTGAATTAATGCAGCTATTCGGATAGTTACGGTTTAATATAAAAAGAAAGCGGGATTATATGAGAAAGAACAGCATAAAAAATATTCGTATCAACGAAGAGGTAATGCGTGAACTGTCAAATATCATACGCGGTGAGATAAAGGATCCGCGTATCAATCCCATGACAAGTGTTGTTGCTGTCGAGGTGGCACCTGATTTAAAGACAGCAAAGGCTTATATCAGTGTGCTTGGTGACAAGAAATCACAGGCTGATACACTTGCAGGACTTAAGTCAGCGGAGGGATATATACGCAGAACTCTCGCAAAGAACATCAATTTAAGAAATACACCTGCCATTACATTTATCATAGACCAGTCTATAGAGTATGGTGTTGAGATGTCTAAAAAGATTGATGAAGTAACAAAAAATCTCAAAGAGGATTAACAAAGAGGATTGATTATGACAGAGATTGATTCTATTTTAAAGGATGCACAATCAGTTGCCGTTTCCGGTCATGTGAGACCGGACGGCGACTGTGTCGGCTCAACACTTGCGGTATACAACTACATAAAGGATTATTATCCTGATATAAAGGCAAGGATTTATTTAGAGCCAAGCCCAAACATCTTTAAGTTTATGCAAAGAGCAGATGAGATTGACAGCAGCTATGCGGATGATACAGTATACGATCTGTTCATAGCATGTGACTGCAGTGACACAGGCAGACTGGGAAGTGCAGCTAAGTATTTTGAGTCTGCAAAAAGGACACTTTGTATAGATCATCATGTTACAAACGGGGCCTTTGCAGACGCAAATTACATCTTTCCGGATGCGAGCTCAACCTGTGAGCTTGTGTTTGAACTTCTACCGAAGGAGCGCATCACAATACAGATAGCAGAGTGTATTTACACAGGCATGGTGCATGATACAGGCGTGTTCCAGTATTCATGTACTTCAAAAAAGACTATGGATATAGCAGGCTCCCTGATGGAGATGGGCATTGATTATTCAAGGATAATCGATGATACATTTTATACAAAGACATTTGCTCAGAACAAGATTATGGGGCAGGCGCTTTTGAATGCTGCTTTGTATCTGAATGGTGATGTTATATTGTCTGCAGTATCGCGCGCTGAGATGGAGAAGTACGATGTGCTTCCAAAGCATCTCGACGGCATTGTAAATCAGCTGCGTGTGACAAAGGATATAAAGGTTGCTGTATTTCTCTATGAAAATGAGGATGGTACCTACAAGGGCAGCCTGCGTGTAAACGGTGATTATGATGTGGCAAAGGTTGCGTCGGTATTTGGCGGCGGTGGACATGTAAAGGCCGCCGGATTTACGATTGACGGACCGCTTGAGGTGGCAACAGACCGCATCCTTACGGCAATTAAGGACAATATTTAGGGAGAGATTCTTGGGCAGATGGTTAATGGAATAATCAATGTATACAAGGAAAAGGGCTATACAAGCTTTGACGTTGTGGCAAAGCTTCGAGGCATATTCCACCAGAAGAAGATTGGTCATACGGGTACACTTGATCCTGATGCGCAAGGCGTCCTTCCTGTCTGCCTTGGAAAGGCAACCAGAGTGTGTGACCTTTTGACAGATAAGGACAAGGTCTATAAAGCTGTGCTGCTTTTAGGACAGGAGACAGATACACAGGATATTTCAGGGCAGGTCTTAAATCAGGCTGAGGTCAATGTGACTGAGCAGGCGGTGTATGATGCAATATCACAGTTTATTGGCAGACAAAAGCAGGTGCCGCCAATGTATTCGGCTCTAAAGGTCAATGGGAAAAAGCTCTATGAGCTTGCCAGGGAGGGCAAGGTTATAGAGAGAAAAGCCCGGGATATCGAGGTGTTTGATATCAAGGTTGAAAGCATTGATTTACCGGAGGTTACGATGACGGTGCACTGTTCAAAGGGCACATATATCAGGACGCTGTGCAATGACATCGGAGAGAGGCTGGGCTGCCATGGCTGCATGAAGTCACTGCTTAGAGTAAGGGTAGCAGGCTTTGACTTAGAGCATGCACTTACACTTTCACAGATTCAGTCAAAGGTGGATGAAGGTTGTTTTGATATGGTGATGCCTGTTGACGGAGTATTCGAAAATCTGCCGGCAGTGCATACTGCTTCAGATGCTGATAAGCTTGTCAGAAATGGAAATAAAATTCCGGCAGTGCTTACGGATTATTTAAAACACAGTGCTGACTCTGATATAAGATACAGAGTATACAATCATGAGGGCATATTTGTCGGTGTGTATTCGTATCTTGATGAGACCGGTGAGTTTAAGCCGGTTAAGATTTTTATGGAATAGAATAGTATACAGATATTATGGAATATATAAGCAAAACTCTGGATTTTCATGTCAAGGAGCCGTCCGTCATCTCGTTTGGAAAGTTTGACGGGCTTCACCGAGGACATGAATTTCTGATGGAAAAGCAAATTGAACAGAGCAATCTGCATGGCTACAAGCGCATCATATTTACGTTTGACATTCCTCCCAAATCGGAGGTACTTGGCGTTGAGTCAAAGGTTATAATCACAAACAATGAAAAAGAGTATGTGTTTGAAAAATCAGGTATTGACTATCTGATAGAGTGTCCGTTTGTGCCACAGGTGATGACGATGGAGGCGGATGCGTTTGTCAGATGGATAGTTAAAAGTCTTAATGTCAAGTGTATCATTGTCGGAGATGATTTCCGTTTCGGGCACAACAGGGCAGGAGACCATCGGCTGCTTTCTGCGATGGCAGGAGAGCTTGGATACGAGCTTATTGTGGTGGACAAGATAAAGGATGGAGACAGGGATATAAGCAGTACCTATATCCGCGAGGAGATTGCGGCAGGACATATTAAAAAGGCGAATGAACTGCTGGGATATCCCTTTTTCATAAAAGGAAGAGTAGTGCATGGCAGAGCACTAGGCAGGACTATTGGCATTCCGACAGTCAACCTTTCAGTGCCGCACGATAAGCTGCTTCCACCAAAGGGAGTGTATATGTCAAGAGTTCTTGTCAGGGACAACTGGTACCTTGGTGTAACCAATATAGGATGCAAGCCTACTATAGAGGGCAAAAATCCAATTGGTGCAGAGACATATATCATAGATTTTGGGCAGGATGTTTACGGACAGGATATCATGGTAGAGCTTCATAAGTTCGTAAGACCTGAGATGAAGTTTGATTCAATAGAAGCGTTAAAGAGCCAGATGAGTGCAGATATCAATTATACAATCAATTATGCAGGCAGTCACACATTCTAGTGTGGCTGTTTTTTTGCGAAATTACCCAAAATAACGAAAAAATGACAAATATTACGGAAATATTACGAAGGAATATTGACATTTTAACAATTTGTGATATACTCGTAAACATGGGATTATGGATAGCATGAACTGGAGGCTATATGAAAAATAAATTAAAATTAGGACAGGCAGCAGGCGTTGTAGCGTTTGCTATTATTATAGGTGCTGTATCTATGAGTTCAAGCAGCACAGTAGATGCCAGAACATCATTAAAGGAAAACAGAACAGTCAATGCGGGGGTTGCCCTTGGTCTGACAGAGGCGGCAGATGCTACGGAGCTTCTTACAGCAGGCGCGACATCTGCTCTCACATACTACGGAGCTGAGCTTACTGTTGCGCAAAATGACAGCAATGTTGTAACAGCATCTGCACAGGGCGCACCGCAGACAGACGATGCTTCACAGGAGTCTGAGCAGGCAAATGA
>SAMEA3387485__coassemble_329_pt1 | contig 9855 bp, 10 predicted proteins | sample SAMEA3387485__metabat2_low_PE_020 | metagenome-assembled genome bin SAMEA3387485 (sample SAMEA3387485) | Felis catus | biome: Faeces | place: United Kingdom | collected 2012 | reverse complement strand
AGCACTGCAGGAAGACACAGACGCAGTAAATGCCCGCAGGTAGTTGTTTCTTATGTAGTTATTTGCAATCAATGCACCGGGCTGCAACAGTATACACAGCATATTATTATTAGGAACAGGAAAACATGAAAAACGGTAAAATATCAGAGTCGGTTTTAAAGCGCTCTGTCTTAAAACAACTTCATACCAAAAGCGACAGAATACTTTTTAAACCGGCAGTAGGTGAGGACTGTGCGGTGATTTCCATGCATGCAGGTGGCCAAACTAAGTTAGTTACTGCTACTCAGATGTTCACACTTGATGTATCGGATAAGCATGTGCGTGCTAACTGCGCAGTTTATGATGCATTGAACAATATTTATGCCATGGGGGCAAGTCCTGTTGGGATAGAGCTGGCACTGCTTGTACCTACCACAGAAAACGAAGCCGTGCTTCGCGAGACGGTGAGAGCGATTGATGCTGTATGTGAGGAAGCAGGCATTGTGGTACTTGGCGGGCATACACAGGTGAGCCGTGCGGTGAAGAATATCGTGGTGACAGTTACAGCAATAGGTGAGACCTATGAGCAGGCGCTTACACCATCATCGGCAGCAGCACCGGGCATGGACGTAATAGTGACAGGCTATGTGGGGCTTGAGGGCACCGCAATTCTTGCAAATGAGAAAAGAGCCGAGCTTGAAACGAGATTTTCCAAGGCATTTATAGATAAATCAGCAGCATATATAGACCATATTTCCACCGCAATGGAGGCTGCATCCGCGATTGGCGCCGGTGTGGCGGCAATCCATGACGCTTCGCAGGGAGGCATCTTTGGAGCACTCTGGGATATGGCAGAGGCTTCGGGAATTGGTCTTGACATCGATTTAAAGAAGCTCCCTATCAAGCAGGATACGATTGAAATAAGTGAATTTTTTGACATAAACCCGTATAAGCTTTTGTCAGGAGGAAGTCTGATAATCATAGCTGCAGATGGTACCCGTGTGGTCAGAGAGCTTGAGAAAACAGGACAAAATGCTGTTATAGTCGGTGCCACAACCGATTCAAACGACCGAGTGCTGATTTCCGGCGAGGAGAGACGATTTTTGGAGACTGCCCAGACTGACGAGATATACAAGGTTTTCAACTAATATATTTGAATCAGGAGAATATATATCATGAGAGAAAAGATATTAACATTTATAGAGAAAAACAGCAGGATAAACCTGAAGGAGCTTGCAATCATGCTTGGTGTGGATGAGGCAAGTGTGGCAAACGAGATTGCTGCTATGGAGCAGGAGAATGTCATCTGCGGATATCACACACTGATTGACTGGGACAAGGCAGGCCTTGAGAAAGTCACAGCCATGATAGAGGTCAGAGTGACACCACAGCGCGGCATGGGCTTCGACAAGATTGCCGAGCGTATATACAACTATCCTGAGGTGAAGTCTGTATACCTTATCTCAGGCGGTTTCGACCTCATGGTCACACTCGAGGGCAAGACTCTGCGCGAGGTATCACAGTTTGTGACAGATAAGCTTTCTACACTGGATCAGGTGCTTTCGACAAAGACAAACTTTATTCTGAAGAAATACAAGGATCATGGAACTATCATGGCGGCACCTGTCAAATCCGATGAAAGGGGAATTATGTCATAATGAGAGACCCTTTATCCAGTACAATAAAGACTATCCAGCCATCGGGCATCCGTAAGTTTTTTGATATAGTGAGCGAGATGAAGGATGCGATTTCGCTCGGCGTAGGTGAGCCTGATTTTGACACACCGTGGCATATCAGGGATGAGGGCATATATTCCCTTGAAAAGGGACGCACCTTCTACACCTCAAATGCCGGACTCAAGGAGTTAAAGGTTGAGATTGCAAGATATCTCGACAGAAGATACGGCATGACATATGATTACAATAAAGAGATCATGGTAACTGTCGGCGGCAGCGAGGCTATAGATATCGCACTGCGCGCCATGCTCGATGTGGGAGATGAGGTGATTATCCCACAGCCAAGCTATGTTTCATATGTGCCATGTACTGTGCTGGCAGGTGGCACACCTGTGATTGTGGAGCTAAAGGAGGAAAATGATTTCAGACTGACAGCCGAGGAGCTTGAGGCTGTTATCACTCCAAAGACAAAGATACTTATCATGCCTTTCCCTAATAACCCAACAGGCGCTATCATGGAAAAAGCAGACCTTGAAGCAATTGTTCAGGTGGTTAAGGAGCATGATCTGTTTGTGATAAGTGACGAGATTTATTCGGAGCTTACATATGTGGATAAGCATGTGTCTATAGCATCGTTTCCGGGAATGAAGGAGCGCACAGTGCTTATAAACGGTTTTTCCAAGGCTTATGCCATGACAGGCTGGAGGCTTGGATATGCATGTGCACCTGAGACCATTTTAAAGCAGATGCTAAAGATTCATCAGTTTGCAATCATGTGTGCGCCGACCACGAGCCAGTATGCGGCTGTCGAGGCTATGAAAAACGGCGATGAGGATGTTGCACAGATGAGGGATGAATACAACGGCCGCAGACGCTATGTACTTCACCGCTTTAAGGAGATGGGGCTTAAGTGCTTTGAGCCTTTCGGGGCCTTTTATGCGTTCCCAAGCATCAAGGAGTTTGGCATGACATCCGATGAGTTTGCCACAAAGCTTCTAAACAGCAAGAAGATTGCCGTGGTTCCGGGAACTGCATTCGGAGAGTGCGGTGAGGGCTTTTTACGTATATCATATGCATATTCGCTTGATGATTTAAAGGAGGCGCTCGGCCGCATTGAGGAGTTTGTCACAGAGCTTCGCGCCGGGATTGATAATAAATAGTTTAAATTGACAGGAGACAAAATGGCAAAGCTGAACATAGTGTTACATGAGCCGGAAATTCCGGCAAATACAGGAAATATCGGAAGAACCTGCGTCGCGACAGGCACGAGGCTTCATCTTATAGAGCCGCTTGGATTCTCACTTTCAGAGAAGGCACTAAAGAGAGCCGGAATGGATTACTGGAAGGACCTCGACGTCACCACATATGTGGACTGGGAGGATTTCCTTGAGAAAAATCCGGGCGCAAAGATATATTATGCGACAACAAAGGGCAGACATGTGTACTCTGATGCTCATTTTGAGCCCGACTGCTATATTATGTTTGGCAAGGAAAGCGCAGGCATTCCGGAGGAGATACTAAAGGAGCATCCGGATGAGTGCATCAGGATACCGATGATAGGTGAGACAAGGTCACTTAATCTGTCAAATTCAGTAGCTATCGTGCTCTACGAGGCATTGAGACAGAATAATTTTGATCATATGAGGCTTGAGGGAGAGCTTCATCACCTGAGCTGGGATGATTAAATCAAGCGGCAAAGCGCATATTTTGGGCAGCTATTTGGGCTTTAACAGCTATGATAATTGTAAATACGGTAGATTTTTAGGAAAAAGAAATGGGCATAATTAAAACAAGCAAATTAGTACATGAATTTATACGAAGAGACGAGGAAGGCAATGTAGAGTCAATCACTACAGCACTCGACAACGTAAACCTCGACATAAAAGAGGGACAGTTTATTGCAATCCTCGGTCACAATGGTTCGGGAAAATCAACTCTTGCAAAGCATATCAATGCACTTCTTGCGCCGAGCGACGGCACCATATGGGTGGATGGCATGGATGTGTCAAAGGAAGAGAATGTCATACCTGTCAGGAAAAGTGCAGGTATGGTTTTCCAGAATCCCGACAATCAGATTATCGCCAATGTCGTGGAGGAGGATGTGGGCTTTGGACCTGAGAATATCGGTGTGCCGACAGATGAAATCTGGCAGCGCGTGGACTATGCACTAAGGGCTGTCGGTATGACAAAGTACCGCACACATTCACCGAACAAGCTCTCCGGAGGACAGAAGCAGCGTGTGGCAATCGCGGGAGTTGTGGCAATGGAGCCAAAATGCATAGTATTTGACGAGCCTACAGCCATGCTTGACCCAAACGGCCGCAAGGAGGTCATAGCCACAGCCCATGAGCTCAATAAGAAAAAGGGCGTGACCATCATTCTCATCACCCATTACATGGAGGAGGTGGTCGGCGCAGACCATGTCTATGTCATGGAAAAGGGCAAGGTGGTCATGGACGGTACACCGCGTGAGATTTTTTCAAGGGTGGACGAGCTGAAGGAGCACAGGCTTGATGTGCCGCAGGTGACACTGGTAGCCGATGAGCTCAAAAAGGCAGGGCTCGATATCCCTGATGGAATCCTGACGAGAGAAGAGCTTGTAAATGCGCTTGTTGCGCTGAAAAACAGATAGGCGGGAGAAAATATGTCAATAATTCTAGATCACATAAACTATTGCTACAGTGCCGACTCAGCCTACAAGGTGCAGGCACTTAAGGATGTAAGCCTTGAGATAAATGATGGAGAGTTCATCGGAATAATCGGTCACACCGGTTCGGGAAAATCCACACTTATCCAGCATATGAACGGCCTTTTGAAGGCGACAAGCGGTCATATATACTACAATGGACAGGATATATATGACAATGATTATGATTTAAGCAAGCTGCGTCACAAGGTGGGGATGGTGTTCCAGTATCCTGAGCATCAGCTTTTTGAGACAACCAACTTTGAGGATGTATGCTTTGGACCGAAAAATCAGGGCCTCGATAGGAAAACAGTGGAGCTAAGAGCCTATGAGGCACTGCAGAATGTACATTTTCCGGAGGATCTCTACTATCAGCCGCCGTTTGATTTGTCCGGAGGACAGAAGAGGCGTGTAGCCATAGCTGGAGTACTTGCAATGCACCCTGACGTACTTATACTCGATGAGCCGACAGCGGGACTGGATCCTGCGGGCAGAGATGAGATACTGGGACTGCTTTTACAGATGAAAAAGGATCTGGGTATCACAATCATACTCGTATCACACAGCATGGAGGATGTTGCGGAGTATGTGGATCGCATCATTGTTATGAATTCAGGAGAGGTGATGTTTGACGGAGTGCCGAAGGAGGTATTCTCACACTACAAGGAGCTCGAGGCAGTCGGACTTGCAGCACCGCAGGTCACATATCTGATGCATGATCTGGCGGAAAAGGGCATACCGGTTGACCTTTCGGCGACGACAGTTGCGGAGGCGAGGGACTCAATACTAAAAGCCTTTAAATAGCTCACCAATGCTGACATTTTGATACAAATTATGAGGAAGGAATACAAAAATGATTCGTGATATTACCATAGGCCAGTATTATCCGGCTCAGTCGCCAATACATAAACTGGACCCAAGAGTAAAGCTTTTCGCAACACTTATATATATTATTGCGCTGTTTTCCTACAAGGGAATAGCCGGTGTGCTGTTTATAGTTGCCGCGCTTGCCGCAGTTATAAAGATATCAAAGGTGCCCTTTAAGTTCATGGTAAAGGGACTCAAATCCATTATAATACTGCTGCTTTTTACAGCATGCTTCAGCGTGTTTTTCACACAGGGAGAGTATACAATCTGGGAGTACGGTATACTGCACATTTCTGACACCGGACTGATAAATGCAGCAACCATGATGATACGACTTGTGCTGCTCATTATAGGAACCTCGCTCATGACACTCACCACCACACCAAACCAGCTCACGGACGGTCTTGAGAAATCACTGGGCTTTTTAAACAAAATACATGTTCCGGTGCATGCGATAGCCATGATGATGTCGATAGCGCTTCGTTTTATTCCAATCCTTATTGAGGAGACGGACAAAATAATGAAAGCACAGATGGCAAGAGGAGCTGATTTTGAGCATGGAAATATCATAAAAAGAGCAAAGAGCATGGTGCCTCTTTTAGTACCGCTTTTCGTATCGGCCTTCAGGCGTGCGGATGACCTCGCAATGGCCATGGAGGCCAGATGCTACAATGGTGGAGAGGGCAGGACAAAGATGAAGCCGCTCGTATATGAAAAGGACGATAAAATAGCATATCTTTTCATATTTGCGTTTTTAGCGGTTGTGATAGTGCTTAGAATCCTTCTGCCGGTGAATCTGGGCAATCTTATTTTCAGATAGTGAAATAGATAGTGCAGGTAAAACAGGAGAGATATATGCGTGTAAAAATGATTGTAGCCTACGATGGCACAAATTATTGCGGCTGGCAGATACAGCCAAACGGCATAACAATTGAGCAGGTATTAAACGAGCACCTGAGCCGCCTGTTAAAGGAGAATATAAAGGTGACAGGAGCAAGCCGCACCGATGCGGGAGTGCATTCACTTGGAAATGTGTGTATGTTTGATACCAATACCCGCATGCCGGCGGAAAAGATATCGTATGCACTGAATCAGAAGCTGCCGGAGGATATAGTGGTGGTCGATTCCTGTGAGGTAAGCGATGATTTTCATCCACGATTCTCAAAGAGCCGTAAAACCTATGAATACCGCATTTTAAATGCGAGGTTCAGAAATCCGACACGCAGGCTTGACACATATTTCTATCATTATCCGCTTGACACAGAAAAGATGAGTGAGGCTGCAAAATATCTTATAGGAGAGCATGATTTTGCAAGCTTCTGCTCGGCAAACTCGCAGGCACAGACCACAGTCCGCACGATATATGACTGTACGGTGTCAAAGGCCGGTGACATCATCACAATACGTGTGACAGGAAACGGCTTTTTGTACAATATGGTGCGCATAATCGCAGGAACACTTGTGAAGATAGGTGGAAGCGATATGCCGGCCGATGCGATGAAGGGCATAATAGCCGCAACAGACAGGGCAGCAGCAGGTCCTACAGCCCCGGCACATGGGCTTACAATGATAGGACTTAAGTATGAGTAACCGCTTTAGATTTTTAATATTGTATTAAGATTTTTGGAATATCCGTTTTTAGCTTCAATAATAGGCTATAATGTTGTTACTGTTAATACACGGTACGGTAAAAAGAAGCTTGGAGATGAAGACGGTTATGAGATTTACAAAAGCAAAAGAGAAAATTATAAAAAACAAAGCCATAAACAGCACAGACGAAGGAAAAGGCAGACACCGTAAGGTAATCCGTATAGGAGCGTTTGCTTTGGTATTTGTTGTGCTGTTTTCGTTTGTCTCGACATTTTTTAAGATGACAGATGCTGTCAATATTGCGACTATAGAGGGTTTTTACAAGGAGCCGAAGAACACAATTGATGTGATGATGATAGGAGCCAGCGAGGTATACGCTGATTACAGCGCAACCGAGGCCTGGAAGAATTATGGATACACATCATACTCGCTTGGGGTATCAGGGGTGCCCGGCAGTCTGTACAAATCTATGCTCAGAGAAGCTCTCACCAGACAGCATCCGAAGGTTGTGGTTTTTGAAGTGAATGGCTTTTTACAAAATGACAGCTATTACGACAGAACGGTAAAGCTGCATAGCTGGATAGACAATATCCATAATGAGGAAAACAGGCTTGATACAATAAAAGAGATTGTGCCAAAGGATGAGCAGGATAACTTTAGAAACCCTTTAAAGCTATATCACAGCAATTGGAAGGATATTGACAAATGTGCACACACCTTTGCCACAAGAGTTGGAATGTATTTTGCAAAAACATCATGCATGAAGGGATTTTCATCTATTGCAAAATATTCCGATTGTCCATCAGGCAAGCAGAAAAAGCTCTATTTTACCGACAAGAGCAGAGCGTATATGACTGATCTGCTTGAGTATTGTAAAGCACAGGGGGTGGAAAAGGTGCTTTTTGCGAGGTTCCCTCATGAGAAGGAGATAAAGAATCCGCAGGTGCTTTGTGACGTGAAGGAGCTGGTGGAGTCTTATGGCTATGACTTTGCGAGCTTTGAAGGCGATAAGGAATTTATCGGAATCAATGAGAGGGATGATTTCTACAATTCAGAGCACCTGAATATAAATGGAAGCCGCAAATTCACTGCATTTATGGGAAAATATCTGTCTGATAATTACAGGCTTAATGCAGACCACTCACCGGAGATTCAGAGTGCATGGGGCGAGTGCGCAAGGCGCGCTGACAAGGTGATAAGTGCCTGCGCAAAGGATACGGATCTGAGTCTGGGCAATCATTATTTTGAGATGTCCGTTTATCTGCCTTATAATTTTTCGTCAAGCCTTGCGACAAATAAGGTAGCAGATACGAACAACGAAGCAAAGCCTGCAAAGGAGTTAAATACCCCGGTAAAAAAATAGCATGATAGTGTATGGACTTTAAAATAAATACTGCCTGTTAATTAAAGTATGTCTGGCAGTATTACTTTAGAAAATAGATTTGGAGTAAATAAAATGGAACTCATTTCATTAAAATATGCGATATTTGTAATCGTGTTGCTTGTACTATATTATTGCTTTCCGAAGAAATACCGCTGGTATGTGCTTCTGGCGGGAAGCATGGCATACTATGTGATTATATGTAAGTGGTATGTGCTGTTTATCATTTTCACAATATGCACCACCTATGGCTCAACAATATGGATTGACAAGCTGCTAAAGGAGCAGAATGCCATCGTAAAAAGCCACAAGGAGGACTGGGACAGGCAGACCAGAAAGGAATACAAGGAAAAGGGCAGAAAAAAGAGAGTGGCAGTCATGCTTTTTGCGCTGCTTTGCAATTTCGGCATATTGGCATTCCTTAAATATATACCATATGCGGGGGAGCTTGGACTTTTGCTTCCACTTGGCATATCCTTCTACACCTTCCAGTCCATGGGCTATGTGATGGATGTATACAGGGAAATTGTCGAGCCTGAAAAGAATTTCCTTAAGGTAGCGCTGTTCGTGTCATTTTTCCCACAGATCATACAGGGACCGATTGCGATATATGATAAGCTTGCGGGACAGCTTTACGAGGGACATTCCCTGAGACTTGAAAATCTGCAAAAGGGTGCGCTTCTGGTGCTCTGGGGAGTCATGAAAAAGCTTGTGATAGCAGACCGCGCGGTAAATATCATCAATTTTGTAATGGATAAGCCGATGGATTTTTCGGGCACCTATGTATTTTTTGCGGCAGTAGTGTATGCGCTGCAGCTATATGCGGATTTCTCGGGAGGAATCGATATAGTGCGCGGTATTGCGGAGATGTTTGGCATAACGATGTCAACAAACTTCAATCATCCGTATTTTTCGCGCTCGCTCACTGAGTATTGGCACCGCTGGCATATGACTTTGGGAGACTGGTGCAGAAACTATATCTTCTACCCGCTTTCAATCTCAAAGCGTTTCCTGAACTTTGGCAAATGGCTAAAGCCGAGATTTGGCGCGCATATCAGTAAGGTGCTGCCGGGCTGCATCGCGAGTGTCATCACATTTATCGTCATCGGAGTATGGCACGGTGCCAATATGAAATACCTGTATTTCGGACTCTGGAATGGTATTGTCATCATGCTTGCAGAGCTTTTTGCTCCGGTAAACAAAAAGGTGGCAGGCGGCTTTTTTAAGCTGACCGGCCTAAGGGAAAAGGGCATATTTGCAACAATTGTATCAGTGCTTTGGACCTTTATGCTCATACTGGTAGGCTACTATTTTGACATAGCTGCAAATGCGTCGACAGCATTTCACATGCTTTTTAAATCAGTCACAGATTTCCATATCAGCGAGCTTGGAATAAACAACATCATTTTGAATCTAGGAGCATGCGGACTGGACAAGTACGATATACTTTTACTTATAATATGTACGCTGCTGTGGTTCTTTATCAGCTTCGTTGAGGAAAATAAAAAGCTCGACATGCGCGATTTCATACTTTCAAGAAAGCTGCCGCTTCGCTGGGCGATAATATATCTTGGCATCTTTATAGTAATAATATTCGGTTACTACGGACCGGGAGTGAATCCGGCTGATTTTGTATATATGCAGTTTTAAAGAAAAAGCCGAAAATAAGGAAAAAC
>SAMEA3387485__coassemble_255_pt1 | contig 10278 bp, 7 predicted proteins | sample SAMEA3387485__metabat2_low_PE_020 | metagenome-assembled genome bin SAMEA3387485 (sample SAMEA3387485) | Felis catus | biome: Faeces | place: United Kingdom | collected 2012 | reverse complement strand
TGCTATGAGGATGCTAAAGCCGTAGCTGATCTGATTGAGGCTGCCTTCCCTAAGATGAAGGGCAAAGTAGAGATAAATGATATCGGTACGACTATAGGAAGCCACACCGGTCCGGGAACAGTTGCATTGTTTTTCTGGGGTAATAAGAGAGAGGATTAGCCGGATATTTTAGCCTAAATATCTGATTAGAATAATCAAAATCAATAAAGTTGATTATATTTTTATAAAAAATTAAATTACATCAATCAAAGTGATTAAATATAATCATTCCAATAACTGCGCTTATGTGTTACAATTATATCAGTTCAAACGAAAAGAGGTTTTAAGATGAAAGGATATGAAAAATACGAGCGCAGTTATTTTCTGCCTCCTGAATGCACTTATGACTGGGTTAAGAAGGATTATATAGATAAAGCACCACTGTGGTGTTCGGTTGATTTACGTGATGGCAACCAGGCTCTAATCGAGCCGATGAGTCTTGAGGAGAAGCTTGACTTCTTTAAGATGCTTGTAGATATAGGCTTTAAGGAAATCGAGGTAGGTTTCCCGGCAGCCTCTGAGACAGAGTTCAATTTCACGAGAGCTCTTATTGAGAGGGATATGATTCCTGATGATGTTACTATACATGTGCTGACACAGGCTAGAGAGCATATCATCAAGAAGACCTTCAAGGCACTTGAGGGAGCACCTAGAGCGGTTGTACATCTGTACAATTCCACATCTGTTGCACAGCGTGAGCAGGTGTTTAAGAAGTCAAAGGAAGAGATAAAGCAGCTTGCAGTTGACGGAGCTGTTTTACTGAGAGACCTTGCAGCAGAGACTGACGGTAATTTCCGTTTCCAGTATTCACCGGAGAGCTTTTCGGGCACTGAGGTGGATTATGCGGTTGATGTGTGCAACGCAGTGCTTGATGTATGGCAGCCAAAGGCTGATAATAAGGCCATCATCAATATCCCTACCACAGTAGAGAATGCTATGCCACATGTTTTTGCCACACAGATAGAGTATATCGACAAGCACCTCAAGTATAGAGACGGAGTAGTGCTTTGCTTACATCCTCATAATGACAGAGGCTGCGGTGTTGCCACATCAGAGCTTGGTGTGCTTGCAGGAGCTGAGGAGATAGAGGGTACGCTGTTTGGAAACGGTGAGAGAACAGGAAATGTAGATATCGTGACACTTGCCATGAATCTTTACTCACACGGAGTGGATCCACAGCTTGATTTTTCCAATCTGCCTGAGATCAGGGAGAAGTATGAGACATTTACCAGAATGAAGGTAGGCGAGAGACAGCCATATGCGGGAGATCTTGTTTTTTCTGCTTTTTCAGGCTCACATCAGGATGCGATCTCAAAAGGCATGGCATGGAGAGAGGAAAAGAAGCTTGATAAGTGGACGGTTCCATATCTGCCTATAGATCCAAAGGATGTCGGCAGGACATACGAGGCTGATGTTATCCGTATCAACAGCCAGTCAGGAAAGGGCGGAGTGGCATATATCCTTAAGCAGAGCTTCGGTATCAATGTGCCACAGCAGATGAGAGAGCAGGTCGGATACATGGTCAAGCAGGTATCGGACGAGGAGCATAAGGAGCTTTCACCTGAGTGGGTACACAGTATCTTTACAGACAATTATGTGGATTTTCATCCATATTTCACTATACCGGAGTGCCACTTTAAGCAGGTAAACGGCATTTTCGCAGAGGCAGTTATTTTACACAATGACAGCACCAGAAAGGTAGATGCCAATGGAAACGGCCGTCTCGATGCAGTCAGCAATATAATTAAGCAGTATTTTGATATCAGCTTTGAGCTCACTGTATACGAGGAGCATGCGCTTTCGCATGGATCTTCATCAAAGGCTATGGCATATGTGGGTATCACAGTTGACGGCAGTATGTTCTGGGGCGCAGGTGTGGATGAGGATATCATCAAGGCATCAATCGGAGCGCTTGTTGTTGCGGTAAACCATTATCTTGCCACCAAGGCTGACAGTCACGTGAAGGATGAGCGCTATATTGCCATGCTCAACTTCATCCAGGCCAACTACAAGACGGTATCGCTTGCAGACATGGCTGCACAGTTCAACCTGACAGAGCCGTATATCTCCAAGTACATAAAGGAGAAGTCAGGCAAGACTTTCGGAGAGCTGGTCACCAATGCCAAGATGAAGAAGGCACGTACACTGCTGAGAAACAGCATCACAACTGTTGAGAATATCGCAATCGAGGCAGGATATCAGAACGTGGAGCATTTTAACAGACAGTTCAAGAAGCTGTATGGAATGACACCACTTGAGTACAGAAATTCAAGCACAAAATAAGCGGATACAGCATTTTAATATAACCGGATCAATATGCCAAATGACAATTCATTCAGCTGTATTGGTCCGGTTTGCTTTTTAGTACTGCACTTTTTATGTAAAAATCTGCATTAAAATTGTATAAAAATGGGAACAATGGGCTATTGATTGTATTTTATCAAGTAATTTGTTGTTTTTACAACGGATTATATGTACAATGCGGGTATAATATAAATAAAAGATAATTATTCAGAACAACTGATAACAAAGCAGATATTGAGAATTTGTGTTTGGGATGAATAGTTATAATAAAAAGCAACTATTTGAATTATAGTTTAAGAAAGAGAGGAACGTACATGAGCAATAAAACTAGCGCAGTTGTTAAGACAAACCCAAGAAAGGCTGTCATGATCGGATGTGGATTCGTTGGTTCGGCATCAGTTTTTGCACTTATGCAGAGCGGTCTTTTTTCTGAGATAGTTCTCATTGACGCTGATAAGGATAAGGCTGAGGGAGAGGCGATGGATATAAGCCACGGTATTCCTTTTGCCAGACCTATGAAGATATATGCAGGTGGTTATGATGATGTGGCAGATGCTGCTATCATTGTTGTTTCTGCAGGTGCAGGCCAAAAACCGGGCGAGACAAGACTTGATCTGGTAAATAAAAATGTTGCAATCTTCAAGAGCATCATTCCGGAGATTGCAAAGAGAAATTTCGGAGGAATCTTACTTATCGTTGCAAACCCTGTAGATATTTTAACACAGGTGGCACAGAAGCTTTCAGGACTTCCTGAGGAGCGTGTCATCGGTTCAGGTACCGTGCTTGACAGTGCAAGACTTAAGTACGCGCTTGGAGAGCACCTTGAGGTGGACAGCCGAAGCGTACATGCATTTATAGTAGGTGAGCATGGAGACAGTGAGGTGGTTGCATGGTCATCAGCCAATGTTTCCGGAGTGGAGCTTCACAAGATGTGCGAGATGAGAGGTCACTACAAGCACAAGGAGAATACAGAGGAAATCGCTGCAAACGTAAAGAACAGTGCTTACGAGATAATTAACAGAAAGCATGCGACATATTATGGTATCGCTATGTCGGTCAGACGTATCTGCGAGGTAATCATGCGTGATGAGAAGTCTATTCTTCCTGTTTCACACATGATGCACGGACAGTACGGCATCGACGGTGTGGTTCTCTCAATGCCTGCAATCGTTGGAGCAAACGGAGTGGAGAGCGATATCCCAATCGAGTTAAACGGTGAGGAAGCTTTAAAGCTCAAGGAGTCTGCTGATGCACTTAAGAGCATACTTGACGGGCTTGAGCTGTAAATATCAGGCTCTTAATATTAATTTTGTAATATTAAACTTATATAAAATACTATAAATTCAGTATGGTTTGGGGTATAATGATAACTGTCGGGCTGCATATATTATGTGCTCGGCGGTTATTTGATTTTATGGCAGATAACTATTTAGAATTACCGGGAAAAAGGAGTATATATAATGAGCGAAAGAAAACAAATCCATCAGGAGTTTCTGACAGGCGAAAGAGCCCTGTTTGCAAGTAACGACCTGGATATATATGATACAATTTTTGATGACGGAGAGTCACCTCTTAAGGAGAGCCATGGCATTAGCCTGACAGGCTGTTTTTTTAGATGGAAATATCCGCTATGGTACTGTAGTGACATAGCTGTAAAGGACTGTACATGGTTTGACATGGCGCGTGCGGGTGTCTGGTATACAGACAATATCTCAGTCATAGATTCAATAGTTGAGGCACCTAAGAACTTCAGGCGCTGCAATAACCTAAAGCTTAAAAATGTGACATTCCCAAATGCCCAGGAGACCCTCTGGAGCTGTGATCATGTCGATATCGAGAATGTCTCGGCAAAGGGAGATTATTTTGGCATGAATACAAATAATCTTATCATGAAGAATTTCCAGCTGGTCGGCAACTATTCGTTTGACGGCTCAAGAAATGTAGAGGTGCACGATTCAAAGCTTATCTCAAAGGATGCCTTCTGGAATACGGAAAATGTCACAGTCTATGATTCATTTATTACAGGTGAATACCTTGGCTGGAACGCAAAGAATCTGACACTGATAAACTGCACAATCGAGAGCTTGCAGGGGCTTTGCTACATCGACAACCTCGTTATGAAAAACTGTAAGCTCATAAACACTACATTGGCATTTGAGTATTCTTCGGTAGATGCAGAGATTTGCAGTAAGGTGGACAGTGTTTTAAATCCGACAAGCGGAGTGATAAGGGCAAAGGAGATTGGCACACTGACTATCGAAAAGGACAGAGTTGACCCATCAAAGACTAAGATAATATGTGAGGGAAAATAATCTATGAATGATTTTGACACCGTTGTAGACAGAAGAAATACAGGCTCACTAAAGTGGGATGTGGCAGAAAATGAGCTCCCGATGTGGGTAGCAGATATGGATTTTAAGACAGCTCCACAGATAATAGAGGCAATATCAGAGCGTGTTTCTCACGGAGTGTTTGGCTATTCCATCATTCCGGATGAGTGGAATGATGCGTATATTTCGTGGTGGGACAGACGCCATGGGCTTAAAATCGAAAGAGACAGCCTGATTTTTTGCACAGGGGTCGTACCGGCCATATCATCTACAGTGCGAAAGCTCACAACACCCGGTGAAAATGTGCTTATCATGACGCCGGTATACAATATATTTTTTAATTCCATATTTAATAACGGCGTAAATGTGCAGGAAAGCCCGCTTGGATACGAAAACGGCAGATATTTTGTGGACTATGACAGGTTGGAGCATGACCTTTCCAATCCACAGACCTCGCTTATGATATTTTGCAACCCTCACAATCCGTGCGGTATCATCTGGACAAAGGATGAGCTTGCGAAAATAGGTGCACTCTGCAGGAAGTACAATGTGACGGTCATATCAGACGAGATACACTGCGACATCACAGCACCGGGAAAATCATACGTGCCGTTTGCGGCAGCATCAGAGGACTGCGCTGATATAAGCATCACCTGTATTGCTCCGACCAAGTGCTTTAATATGGCAGGCTTACAGACTGCGGCAGTGATGGTGCCAAATAAATTTTTGCGCCACAAAGTATGGCGCGCATTAAATACAGACGAGGTGGCGGAGCCAAACGCATTTGCCATCACGGCAGCAGTTGCGGCATTCACAAAGGGTGAGCCGTGGCTTGAGGAGCTCAGAAAATATCTCTGGGAAAACCGCAAAACAGTCTGTGACTTCATGGCAGAAAACCTGCCGCAGATACATGTAGTGGATGCCGATGCGACATACCTCATGTGGCTTGACTGCAGTGCACTCACAGATGATTCTGTGGCATTTACGCAGATGATTCGTGAAAAGACAGGCCTTTATCTGTCGGAGGGAGCTGAGTTTGGAGGCAATGGACGCTACTTTGTGAGATTGAATATCGCATGCCCCGGGGCAGTGCTTATGGAAGGTCTGGAAAGGTTAAAAAGAGCTCTCGTTTAAGCTGAATATGTACATTTTTTAAAATAAATAAGACCGGTGATCGGCCGGTCTTATCTGGTATAATTAAACATTTATGGCATACAAGATTTAGAAATATATCATGCATACGTTTGTTTTCTGATTCGATAGTTAGTATACACTAACATGAATTAGAAGTCAATAACAAATATGGGGTTTTGATATTTTTTTAGATTTTTATAAATCACGTACAAATCAAAAGAAAAGTTTTGCAAACAATAAAATGTATGTTATAATAATATAACTGAATTAAAACGAACGAAAATAAACTCACGGGGGTATTCGAAATGCGAAACAATGAATCATCAGAAAACTATTTAGAGACCATACTTATTCTCAGCAAGAAGCTTCCTGTGGTACGCTCAGTTGATATAGCAAATGAGCTTGGATTTAAGAAATCCAGCGTGAGTATAGCCATGAAAAACCTTAGAGAGAAGAACAATATCACAGTAAGTGATGCAGGATTTATCACACTCACAGAGTCAGGAAGACAGATAGCAGAGATGATATACGAAAGACATGAGCTTTTGTCAGAGTGTCTTGAGAAGCTTGGTGTAGATAAGGAGATTGCAGCAGAGGACGCATGCCGTATAGAGCATGTCATCAGTCCTGAGAGCTTTGAAGCAATCAAGAAGCATATACATAAGAGCTGATATATGAAACCAGTACCGCATGGTACTGGTTTTTTAGTGTATCGTTTTTCTTGTATATATGAGAAAAATCATCTATAATAGTGAAGCTGTAATCGGCGACATAAAATCTGAAAGGGGAAAAGATGAAACAGATATTAAAATATTTGAAGGAGTACAAAAAGGAATGCATCTGTGCTCCGTTATTTAAGCTGCTGGAAGCATCATTTGAGCTTATAGTACCGCTTGTCATGGCGGCAATCATTGATAACGGAATTACGGCTTCGGACAAGCCATATATATGGAAGATGGGAGGTGTGCTGGTGCTGCTTGCGGCAGTTGGTCTGGTAAGTTCGGTCACAGCACAGTATTTTGCGGCAAAGGCGGCAGTCGGTTTTTCCACAAAGCTTCGCCATATATTGTTTGAAAAGATAGAGTCACTGTCATTCTCAAAGATGGATACAGTGGGCACATCGACACTTATCACGAGGATGACAAGCGATATAAACCAGGTGCAGTCAGGAGTCAATCTGGTGCTTCGACTCTTCCTTCGCTCGCCATTTATTGTATTCGGAGCTATGGCGATGGCTTTTACAGTAAATGTAAGAGCGGCAATGGTTTTTGTAGTTACCATACCTCTGCTTTCAATAGTGGTATTCTCAGTTATGGTTGCAAGCCTTCCGCTTTACAAAAAGGTGCAGAGCTCTCTTGACACAGTGCTTTCACATACCAGGGAGAATTTAGAGGAAACCAGGGTTATAAGAGCTTTCAATAAGCAAAATGATGAGATTGACAGCTTCAACAGGGACAACGAGCTTTTAACCAATATGCAGCAGGTTGTAGGACGAATCTCAGCACTCACCAATCCTCTGACATTTATCATTATAAATATCGCAACAATCGCTGTTATCGTATCAGGCGGCAAGCAGGTATACGCAGGAATCCTCACACAGGGTGAGGTTGTGGCACTTGTAAACTACATGTCACAGATACTTGTCGAGCTGATAAAGCTTGCAAATCTCATCGTACAGGTGACAAAGGCAGTGGCGTGCGGTAATCGTATAGCGGATGTGCTTTCTATTCCATCAAAGCTTCCTGAGAAAAATCCTAAGCTCATTGGTGCAAAGGATGGCGCACCTGAGGTTGAGTTTGACCATGTCTGCATGACCTATGAGGGAGCGGCCGATGAGACACTCACAGATATAAGCTTTACAGTGCAAAAGGGGCAGACAATCGGAATCATCGGTGGTACAGGTTCAGGAAAATCAAGCCTTGTAAACCTTATCCCGAGGTTTTATGATGCCACAAAGGGTACTATAAGGATTCAGGGAAATGATATAAATGACTACGATGCAGTGCAGCTTCGAGATAAAATCGGTGTTGTAATGCAAAAGGCAGTGCTTTTTGCAGGAACGATAGCCGACAACCTGCGCTGGGGCAAAAATGATGCCACAGAGGAGGAAATGTGGAAGGCGCTCGATATAGCACAGGCGACAGAGGTTGTAAAGGGCAAAGAGGGAGGCCTTGACTACATGATAGAGCAGGGCGGCAAGAATTTATCAGGCGGTCAGAAGCAGCGTCTTACAATTGCCAGAGCGGTTGTAAAGGATCCTGACATACTGATACTTGACGACAGTGCATCGGCACTTGATTTTGCTACAGATGCGAGTCTTCGCGCGGCATTAAAGGGCATGCATGGTGACAAGACAATATTTATCGTGTCACAGCGTACCTCATCTATCCAGTTTGCGGACAATATCATAGTGCTCGACGACGGACAGATGGTTGGCTTCGGACCTCATGAAGAGCTGCTTGAGACATGTGAGACCTACAAAGAGATATATGATTCACAGTTTAAAAAAGAGTCGGATATGACCAGACAAAAGGAGGTGTAGAGTATGGCTACGGATAATGCGAAGATGAATAAAGCAGGCACAATGCGCAAGGTATTAAGCTACATGAAGAGATATATTCCTTTGCTTGTAATTTCACTTGCCCTGTCTGTTGTTACAGTGGCGCTTACGCTTTATTTTCCAATTCTCACAGGACGCGCAATTGATTTGATTGTAGGAAAAGGAAAGGTTGATTTTACGGCTATGACAGCCATCCTCACGAGAGCAGCAATAATAGTCGTCATAGCGGCAGCAGCCCAGTGGCTTACTAATATCTGCAACAACAGGATGACCTACAACATAGTGAGGGATATAAGACGTGATGGATTTTTAAACATTGAAAAAATGCCACTTTCCTATATTGACAGTCACTCACACGGTGATATGGTCAGCCGTATCATCGCCGATGTAGATACATTTTCAGAGGGACTTTTGATGGGCTTCACACAGCTCTTTACAGGAATTGCAACAATAGCAGGTACGCTTATTTTCATGCTCACAATAGATGTGAAGATATCATGCATTGTAGTGCTCATCACACCTTTGTCACTTTTTGTGGCAAGCTTTATCACTAAAAAGACTTATTCCATGTTCCAGCTACAGACAAGAACAAGGGGAGAGCAGACATCACTCATCGATGAGATAGTAGGAAATGAAAAGGTCGTACAGGCCTTCAACCATGAGGATGAAGCGCTTGAACAGTTTGACGAGATAAATGACAGATTACAGAAATGCTCACTGAGGGCAACATTTTTCTCAAGTCTTACAAATCCGTGTACACGTTTTGTCAACAGTCTTGTGTATGCCGGAGTCGGAATTTTTGGTGCCATGAGTGCACTCACCGGCGGAATAACAGTAGGACAGCTTTCATGCTTCTTATCATACGCAAACCAGTACACCAAGCCGTTCAACGAGATATCGGGTGTCATCACAGAGCTTCAGAACGCACTTGCCTGTGCTGCTCGTATCTTCGAGCTGATTGAGGAGAAAAAGGAGATACCGGATGCTTCGGATGCGGTAATACTTGAAGAGGCTGACGGACGTGTGGACATAGAGGATGTTTATTTCTCATATGTGCCGGATAAAAAGCTTATCGAGGATTTCAATCTCCATGTAAAGCCTGGACAGCGCGTGGCTATCGTAGGTCCGACAGGCTGTGGAAAGACGACTATTATCAATCTGCTTATGAGATTTTATGATGTAAACAGTGGAACAATTAAGGTGAGCGGACATGATATCAGAAAAATCACGCGCGAGAGTCTTCGTGACAACTATGGTATGGTGCTTCAGGAGACATGGCTCAAGAAGGGCACAATCCGTGACAATATCATAATGGGAAAGCCTGATGCCACAGATGAGGAAATCATTGCAGCAGCAAAGGCATCCCATGCCCACAGCTTTATCAGACGTCTGCCGAAGGGCTATGACACTGAAATCGGTGAGGACGGCGGCAGCCTGTCACAGGGACAGAAGCAGCTATTATGCATCACAAGAGTCATGCTCTGCTTACCGCCTATGCTGATATTGGATGAGGCTACATCATCGATTGATACACGTACAGAGATTAAGATTCAAAAAGCGTTCCTTACCATGATGAAGGGCAGGACAAGCTTTATAGTGGCTCATCGTCTGTCTACCATCAGGGAAGCGGATATTATCCTTGTTATGAAAGACGGAAAGATTATAGAGCAGGGCAATCATGAGAGCCTGCTTGCAGCGGACGGATTTTATGCGAACCTCTATAATAGCCAGTTTGCATAGCATAGGGCTATGGAAATACGCGGCGTAAGCCGCCGGAGTGACTGCCCTGCAGCAGAGGCGTTCTCTCGTTCGCTACGCTACTCTGCCAAGATACTGTACGAATTATGCTTTTAGGGCTTCTATGCCCGACAAAACCGTCGAAACGCGCCGTCCATGGCGCGGTTCTCCTTG
>SAMEA3387485__coassemble_166_pt1 | contig 11382 bp, 10 predicted proteins | sample SAMEA3387485__metabat2_low_PE_020 | metagenome-assembled genome bin SAMEA3387485 (sample SAMEA3387485) | Felis catus | biome: Faeces | place: United Kingdom | collected 2012 | reverse complement strand
ATACCATATCAGAAGGTGATATGCTGGTAGTCCCTTCGAAAACACTCTGCGGAGTAACAACAGAAACCGGCTGTATTTACACCGAAATCATCATAAAAAAGGAGAACAACAATATGAACAAAATTATCAAATCAGGCGAGGTCATGAAGCTTAAGGATCTTATCTCATATGAGGATGGCAGTATCACGAACATTGATGTGGTAAGCAACGACACAATGAAATTCGTGCTTATGGCATTCGATGAGGGCACCGGTCTCACACCGCATCGCGCGCCTGGAAATGCAATAATTTTCGCACTCGAGGGCAAGGCTGTAATAGATTACGAGGGCAAAGATTACACAATCTCAGCAGGCGAAAATTTCCGTTTTGACAAAAACGGACTGCACAGCGTAACCGCTGACGAAAGGTTCAAGATGGGACTTCTTCTGGTGTTGGAGTAAAGCCTGCTTCACTCTTTTTTCAAATCCCATGCCCCTGCTTCCTAAGCACCGGCATTGTGTATATCTTCACCAAAAGCGGTATCACCATGATAAACCATACAAGTGGCTCTGCCACTATCACTCCTGTATAGCCAAGCAGTGGCACAAGTGTGAATGCAATGACAATCTTTCCTACCATCTCAAGTGAGCTTGATACAAGCGGTGTTATCTGCTCTCCAAGCCCCTGCATTGCATTTCGCACTATACATATGACAGCGGTCACATAATAAAACAGAGTGTCAAATTTGAGATAATTTGTGGCATTTTTTATAACAATAGGATTATTAGTGCCTGTTACAAGCTTCACCAGCCACGGGCCTATAGTGTAGCTTGCGATAATTGCCATCGTACACCATATGCAGGTATAGAATATTGCCAGTTTTATGCCCTTTTTCACTCTGGCTACTTCTCCCGCTCCTATATTCTGCCCACAGAAGGTCGCCATTGTCTGTCCAAACACGGTAAACATGACCATGAATATCTCCGATATCTTTCTGGCAGCCGTGTGAGCTACTATAATATCCTGTCCCAGTCGGTTTATGGCGGTCTGCAGGGTCAGCGAGCCTATATTTACAAGTGAACTCATAAATGCCATGGAAAGACCGGCCTTAAGCATCGTCATTTTCATCACGGCTATTACTTCAGGAGTCATATTATTCTCGCTGTCTTTACATTCTGCTCCCTCGGTATCACAATTTTCGTCGCTAGATTTCAGGTGTCTTCGCAGTAAATGACTGTCAAATAAATCACTGCGGGACAACCGCAAAAGCTCATATCTTTTTACCATATATACATAGCACACAATAAACGCAATAACCTGTGCAAGTACAGTGGCAATCGCAGCACCCGCCACTCCTGCCTTCAGTACGACCACAAAGAAAATATCACCTGCCATATTCAGACAGACCGAGACGGCTAATATGACAAGCGGCGTAACTGTATCGCCCAGTGCCCTGAGTGCCGCCGCACATGCATCATACAAAAATGTCGCTACAAGCCCTGCTATTATAATAAAAATATATGACACAGCCATTCCCATCAAATCATTTGATACATTTAAAAATCCAAGAATCTGACGCAAAAATAACAGGCACAATACCGTTATAGCAAGCGCTATTATGCATCCCATTTTAATTGACAGAGCAAACGATTTCTTTACACCGGCGTAGTCCCTTGCTCCAAATTTCTGGGCTGTTATTATGGCAAATCCATTAGCTAAGCCCATCAAAAAGCCTATCATCAGATTGCTGAGTGTCGTGGTGGCTCCGACTGCTGCCAGTGAGTTTTCTCCCAGATATGATCCGACTATTCTCGTGTCAACTATACTGTATGTGAGCTGGAGTATATTTGCCATAAATATTGGAATGGCAAATGCCAGTATGAGTCTTGATGGTTTTCCTTTTGTAAGGTCTTTCATGTATGTATATCCTCGTATATTTCAAAATATTTTCATCAATATATTAGCAGATAAATTTTAAAATTCAATCTTTTTAATCGGTAATATAATCATTTCTGATCATACTAAAATATAAACAACAATATATAGTTTATATACGCAATAATTATACATATTAAATTTATATATATTATATTTACACGCATTGAATTTATACGTATCATATGTTATATTATATATATACTAAAGAAAGGTGGATAAAAATATGCCGATCAAACCAACTGAAATGGAACGTATAATACTTGCCGATGGGTGGATTTTCAAAAACCAAACCGGATCACATCGGCATTATATTCATCCTTCAAAGCCCGGAAAAGTAACTATTCCTTTTCATAAAGGCAAAGAACTGAACAAAATCACTGAAAATTCTATCCGTAAGCAAGCGCGAATCAAATAATCATAAGGAGGTATACTCATCATGTTATCAATATATCCGGCATGTTTTTTTAAGGAAGATAATGGATACTCTGTAATCTTTCCTGATTTAAATTATCTTGCAACACAAGGAGATACCCTTGAAGATGCTGTGGCCATGGCTGTTGATTGTCTTGCAGGATATCTGTATACGGCTAAGATGGATAATGAAAAATTTCCTAAAGCATCCAAATTATCTGATATCAATATTGACAGACTATCTGACGAATTAGACATAACAGGAACATATACCGATGCATTTACCAATATGGTTTCAGTAGATGTTAAGGCATATGCCAAAGAGCATTTCGATAAATCGGTCCGAAAAACCCTTACCATTCCGGCTTGGCTAAATACTGCTGCGCAGGAAGAGGGAATTAATTTTTCAAAAACACTGCAGGAAGCACTTATGTCAAAGCTTAAGGCTCATTAGATATCTGCATTATAATTCGGAGACATTATGAACAACGATATAAAATACAAGCTGGCCAATGCCATGAAGGAATGCATGGTTTCCTCTCCTGTCGAGAAAATTACGGTTAAGGAAATCTGCGACACATGTGGTGTGACCAGACAAACCTTTTACAGAAATTTTCAGGACAAATATGACCTGATAAACTGGTATTTTGATAAGATACTGATTGAATCCTTCCACCAGATGGGTGAGGGCAGTACCGTGTACGAAAGCCTTGTTAAAAAATTTGAATATATCCGGATGGAGCACCTTTTCTTTAAGGCTGCTTTTAAAAATGATGAGCAGAACAATCTAAAGGAGCATGATTTTGAGCTGATTCGTCAGTTTTATATTGACCAGATCGAAGGAAAAAGCCACCGGAAAATATCCGACAAGCTATTGTTCCAGCTTGAGATGTACTGTCAGGGCTCTGTCTTTATGACAACACAGTGGGTGCTTGGCAATAAAAACTTCACCCCTCAGGAGCTTGCCGGACTGCTCGCTGATGCTATGCCAAAGGAGCTTGCCGACGTGTTTCGCGAGGTAAACCTGATATAATTCAAGGTAATATTCAGAACCATTTAGAACAAGTATCGTGCGTTTTTAAAAATGTGCACGGTAGTCTTAATAGTTATATCAGCGTTAAAAATCCGGGAATGCTGTCAATTGACAGTTCCCGGATTTTTACATCCCTGTAAGCTGTTGCAGAATTACATAATCTTACGGAAAAGAGCCTTCAAATCCTCAACACTTGCATCCTTTGGATTTCCAGGTGCACATGCATCCGCGTGAGCAGACTCTGCGAGGAAGTCTAAGTCATCCTCCTTAATAGCTTCAAGCTTTGTTGGGATTCCTACATCTACAGAGAGCTGCGCTACAGCATCGATTGCAGCCTTTCTGTACTCCTCTACAGACATATCATCTACGCCCTTTACTCCCATTGCGCGGGCGATTTCACGATATTTTTCGCCTGTGCAGTCTGCATTGTACTCCATTACGATTGGAAGCATCATAGCACATGCTACTCCGTGTGGTGTATCATAAACAGCTCCGAGTGTATGAGCCATTGAATGAGCGATTCCAAGACCTACATTTGAGAATCCCATTCCGGCAATGTACTCTCCAAGTGCCATGCCCTCACGTCCCTCTTTTTCATTGGCAACTGCACTTCTTAAGGATCTTGCAATAATCTCTATTGCTTTGAGATGGAACATGTCTGTCATCTCCCAGGCAGCCTTTGTTGTGTAGCCCTCGATAGCATGTGTGAGTGCGTCCATACCTGTTGATGCTGTAAGTCCCTTTGGCATTGATGACATCATGTCCGGGTCTACGATTGCGATGATTGGCATGTCATGTGGGTCCACACATACAAACTTTCTCTTTCTCTCTACATCTGTGATGACATAGTTGATTGTAACCTCTGCTGCTGTTCCTGCTGTTGTAGGTACTGCGATGATAGGAACACAAGGCTTCTTTGTAGGTGCAACACCCTCTAAGCTTCTTACATCCTCAAACTCCGGGTTTGCGATGATGATGCCGATTGCCTTTGATGTATCCATAGAAGAGCCGCCTCCGATTGCAATGAGGTAATCAGCTCCTGATTTCTTAAATGTCTCTACGCCATGCTTTACGTTGTCGATTGTTGGATTTGGCTTAATCTCTGAGTAAAGCTCATATTCCAATCCGTTCTTATCAAGGATATCTGTTACCTTTGCTGTAACTCCAAATTTGATTAAGTCAGGGTCAGAGCATACCAGTGCTTTTTTAAAGCCATGCGCTTTTGCCTCTGTTGCAATCTCCTGGATTGCACCTGATCCGTGATAAGATGTCTCGTTTAACATGATTCTGTTAGCCATAGTGTAAAATCTCCTTCCAATTTTAAAAATACTCCTAAAAAACTCTGCCGATAAATTCTTATAACTTATCTGCCTGACTATATTTTAACAAAGTATTAAACGAGATGTAAGTTACAAACCTGCCAATGTGTAACATACCTGTTGCAATATGTAACCTGCCGGTTACCTATGTATATCCCACCTACTGCCAATCACACCTTATGGCTGTCTGATATAACTTTCTTTAACTCTCTTGCCGCCGCACTAATCGGTTGATGTATATCATATACCATACATATATTTCTCTGCGGTATCTCCTCCTCCAGAGCTATCTCTACAATCTCGCGATTTGCTATCGCAGCCTCTGCCATAGGCTTTGGCATAAAGGCAAGACCAAGCTCACTTTTCACAAGTGGCAGTATCTGATCTGTCGTTGCGGTCTCTGTATCAGGCGCAAATTCAAGTCCGTGTGACATAAAAAGCCTGTTAAAAAACTGAAATGTCATGGTCTCCCGCCCCAGTCCGATAAGCGGATAATTATGCAGCTCCTTTAATGACAGAGTCTGGCTTCCGAGTGCAGTAAAGGTGGTTCCACCCACAAGAATCTCCTGAAACGAACCAAGCTTTATCATCTTAAGAGGGGCCTCCACCTCAGCCGGTGTCGATACCACTGCAAAATCAATCATGCCGTTTTTTACGGCATTTATAGCCTGTGGGGTGGAGTGATTATATATCTTAAGCCTGATACCCGGATATGCCATGTGAAAAGGTTTTAGCCTGTCAAGCAAATATATGTTTAGAGCTGTCTCACTGGCTCCTATTGATACGCTTCCGTGTGACAGTCCTGTGCTGTCTGACAGCTCCTCCTCCGCAGCAAGTATCTGTGACATCGCTGCAGATACATGCGCGTACAGACGCTCTCCCTCCGGTGTGAGCTGCACACCTCTGTTATTTCTGATAAAAAGTATGCTGTTTATCTGCTGCTCTAGGTTGTTCATGGCTCGTGTTACATTCGGCTGGCTGTTTCCGAGCGCCCTCGCAGCCTTTGTGAAATTGCAGTATTTTGCAACATAATAAAATATCTTGTAGTACTCAAAATTTATATCCATATTTAAAGCCTCCTTTTTATTATCGTTTTACCGGCCATTTTTTCCGATAATACACAGATACTAATGATATAATACTATGATATATCAATTATATCAATTATACTTTTTACTTATTGCAGTCATGATTGTATAATCATAAATGCTCAAAAGAGAAATATTGATTATATAAGAAAAGGACGTGTTTCAAATGAGTGAAAAGACAATGTTTCCAAGAGAAGACCATACAGAAATGCTGTTTCAGAAGATATTAAACGATCCATGGGCGTGTGACAGGCTTATGGAAACCTTCAATGAAAATCTGGTTTACAACGATGAATTTGATGTATCACTTCCGGCAGAAAAATTTGCTAAAGCTCTCTTCAATGCATATACCAACCGCGATCTTTCCGCACTGCTTATGTGTCTGTGCAACAACACCGTATTTGATTTGCTGCGCAATTCATATATCATACCGTACAGGTTCAATGCCGACGGACATCAAAATCCGATAATCATGACCGATGAGCACGGAAATCCGCTGCCCGAGTATAAACACATATCTCACGACAAGAACTATATACATTTTCACGAAATATACAACGATATGCCAGACAAAAAGGATATCTACTATGCACAGGCTTACCGCTACAGCCACACATATGATTCCGAGCATATGACTCCCACGCAGCAGGTCATTGTAAAGCATGACGGAATACTCTTGATACGGGAGCTTCCCGATACCGTAAAACTCAAGGAGACTGAGGCTGAGGCTTACTCTGCTGTATGGGATCTGATGATACAGATTGAAAAGGAGCTTCCTATGGCATATGTTTTTTACGGTCAGGACTCTCTTGTGGAAAATGACAAGCGGTATGATGAAATTGGTATTTTCCTGCGAAGCTCTCATTTCCTAAAAAATCTTGAAAAACATGTCCAAAAGGCCGAGGCGATAATTTATGGCAGATAACAGCTACACAGATATCATGGAAAAAAATCATATGGAAATCCCCTGGCATGATTATGCCAGACAGGATGGAAATATACTCATAGATAAGGCGGGACTGATTGAAAAAGCCTCTGTAATCGGACGTGTCGGACTCATCATGCTCTCCTGCGGCACAGGAGCCTGGCGTGTGAGAACCTCCATGAACCGGCTCTCAAAGGTGCTTGGTGTCACCTGTACAGTGGATGTCGGACTTATGTCAATCGAGTTTAACTGTTTTGATGGCACTGACTGTATATCGCAGTCACTCAGCATAGCAAACACAGGTGTAAACACCTCAAAGCTCTATCGCATGGAGCAGTTTGTCGACAATTTTCCTAAGGAGGAAGCGCACCTGACTGGCGAAGAAATTCACCGGCGACTTGATGAGATTGAACAGATTCATGCCATTTACTCCCCTGCAAGGCTTGGACTTGCAGCAGCTATAGCATGCTGTGCCTTCACGTTTTTGCTCGGCGGAGGCCCTATCGAGATGATACTGGCATTTATATCAGCCGGCATCGGAAATCTCATACGTACAAAGCTTATAAAACATCATTTTACTTTGTTCCTAAATATAGCGGTATCAATTTCTGCCTCATGCTTCATATATGCGGCATTTTTAAAAATTGCAGAGATGGCTTTCAATGTACCATCAATTCACGAAGCCGGATACATCTGTTCCATGCTCTTTATCATACCCGGATTTCCGTTTATCACAAGCGGAATCGACCTGGCAAAGCTGGATCTACGCTCCGGTCTTGAACGCCTTGCCTATGCAATAATAATAGCCATGGTAGCCACGATGTTTGCATGGATTATGGCACTGCTTCTGCGACTGCAGCCTATGGACTTTGAAGACCTGAATCTGACCCCCGTACTACATCTAATCCTGAGGCTTATAATGAGCTTCTTCGGTGTGTTTGGATTCTCAATCATGTTCAACAGCCCTGCTCCCATGGCTGCAACAGCCGCACTTATCGGTGCCATAGCAAATTCACTGCGGCTAGAGCTGGTAGACCTGACAGGTATGCCGGCTCCTGCTGCCGCATTTGCCGGAGCTCTCACAGCAGGGCTTCTCGCTTCATTTATCAAGGAAAACAACGGATATCCGAGAATATCCCTTACTGTTCCATCCATAGTCATAATGGTTCCGGGACTTTATCTGTATCGGGCTATATACAATTTCGGCATAATGGCACTTTCGGATGCTGTTTCATGGTTTGCATCAGCAATCATGATTATCATTGCACTGCCGCTCGGACTCATCTTTGCAAGAATACTAACTGATAAGACGTTTAGGTATTGCACGTAACAGAATCATACACATTATAAGCAGACTTGTTTTATACCATTCAAAATCCGGACAGTACAAGCTCTGCACCAACATACAAATATTAAACTCAAAAAACAAGGAGGCATTCATCATGCTTACAGCAGTTACAGGAATAAACTGGGGAGACGAAGGAAAGGGTCGTGTCATCGACCTTCTCGCAGAACATGCGGATATCGTAGTCCGCTATCAGGGTGGTAACAATGCCGGACACACAGTAGTTAATAAACAGGGAAAATTTGTCTTAAATCTACTTCCATCCGGAATACTTCACCCAGATGTAGTATGTGTGCTCGGTGACGGAATGGTTATTGACCTAAACCATCTGTCCAATGAAATTGCACAGATCAGAACACAAGATGTATCTGTTTCACCAAAAAACCTGAAATTATCAACAAGAGCCACAATTTCAATGCCGTGGCATAAAATACAGGATGAGCTTGAGGAAGAGCGCCTTTCAAAGTCCGGAGCAGCCTTCGGCTCTACCAAACGCGGTATTGCCTATGCATACAGCGATAAATACCGTAAAAAAACAATCCGTCTCGGTGATTTACTCCACTTAGACGAAGAGAATGTACAGGCCAGACTTAAGACCATGCTTGAAGCTAAAAACCTTGAGCTTGCAGGCTGCTATCATCAGGAGCCTATGTCTCTGTCAGCTCTTTTGTCATGGTGCAGGCAGAAGGCTGCAAAATATGCACCTTATATCACAGATACCGGTGCATTCCTTGAGGATGCACTATCAAAGGGAAAGCGTGTTGTACTTGAAGCACAGCTTGGTGCAATGAGGGATATAGACTATGGTATTTTCCCATATACTTCAAGCTCCTCCACCATCTCAGCTTACGGTCCTATAGGTGCCGGTATCCCCGGTGCCTCATTAGATCATGTGGTCGGTGTACTAAAGGCATACTCTACCTGTGTTGGAGCCGGACCATTTGTCGCAGAAAAAGCTATGAACGGTGAATGGACTGAAATGGTCCGCAAGTATGGGGGCGAATATGGTGCTGCCACTGGAAGACCACGTCGTGTGGGTCCATTTGATGCCGTTGCAAGCCGCTATGGTCTAAAATGCCAGCATGCCGACAAAATCGCACTGACCAAGCTAGATGTCCTAAGCATCATGGATCAGATTCCTGTTATCACAGGATATCAGTATAAAAATGCCGTAACAAACGTCTTTGACCCTACCGAAAATCTCGAAAAATATACCCCGGTAGTCAAAATGCTGCCGGGGTGGAAAACCGATATATCAAATTGCAGGTCATATGATGAGCTGCCTGTAAATGCCAAGCGCTACATAAGCTTCCTTGAGGACATGCTAAGACACGAAATACAATTTGTCTCAGTCGGAGCTGAAAGAAATCAATATCTTCTCAATGGTAAGTGGCTGTAATTGCCTTTAACATTCTTTAACCAACCTCTATGCCATTGCCATATTATTTTTCTGATTTACTAAGATATTGTATACACGAATGTGCTGCCACATTTCCTTCTCCGACAGCCTTCGTGTACTGGTATGGCCTGCCTGTGCAGTCTCCTGCCGCAAAACAGCCTGCCACATTTGTCTGCTGGGCTCTATCCACCAATATATGTCCGTTTTCTATTTCAAGCTGCGGCATAAGCTTTGATGGTGCGATGGCGTTCCTAAGGCAGAATACTCCGTCTACGCTCTCAGTCTTTCCGCTTCGAAGCGTAATTCCATCCACAAATGAGTCTCCGATTAATGCTATAGGTACATCCTTTGATATCTTTACATTTGGAAGCTCTATTTCGCTGTCATTATAGGCTGGGAAATACAATACCTCTGCCGCAAGATCCGCAAGATATTTTACCTCATGCTCATACTTTTTGTCATTGCATATGACAGCTATCCTCTTATCCTTATAAAACATGCCATCACAGGTGGCACAGTAGCTGAGCCTCTTTCCAAGCAGCTCATCCTCCCTGTCCAGCTGCTTTGCAGACATCACACCCATGCAAAGTATGAGAGTCCTTGCCTCATACATCTCATTGTCTGCAAGCACCATAAAACCGTTTCCTGCAGGCATGATATTGGTCACAGTCTTTTCTGTTATATCAATTCCCGCAGCTCTCCTATGGGCGTCAAAGCGTTCAAACAGCCCCTGCCCGCTTATCTGTGGAAATCCGGGATAGTTTGTGATTTTCTCTGCCTTTTGCACCTTTTCGCTTAGGTTCTTCGAACCAAACCAGATAAAATCCTTTTTATATGTTTTTAAATTCAGGGCTGCCGACAGTCCGGCAGGACCTGTTCCTATTATTATACTATCGTACATGCTATGCTCCTTGTACCAAATGTTTGTATATATTTAGACCTTATATATAGTGTGGGCACTAAGGTATACATCGAATTGCATGCAAGTATGCATCGATGATACGACCCTTTAATCATATTATATTATTGTAACGTCACATACAGTGCGCCTTCAATGCCTCGATATACTCCCTTGCATATCGCGAGAGTACCACACCCTTTCTGCTGATAATGCCTATCCTCATATACTCCTCCACATCAAGTGGCTTTGATATAATATTCCTTCCATTCAGCTCAGCGGAAATCACTCCTGAGCACACTGTGTAGCCATTTAAGCCAATTATCAGATTAAAAAGTGTAGCTCTGTCTCTTACTCTGATATTCTTTCTGCTGTCAAGAGTGCTGACAAACTCCTCCGAAAAGTACTGTGAATTGTACTCTCCCTGCTCATACGTCAGGTACGGATAGTCCTGCAGATCATCCATCGTGATGCTCTTTTTTGAAGCAAGCGGGTGACTGTCACATATGAATACATGCGGTGTGGCTGTAAAAAGCTCTGTGAACTCGAGTTCATTACGCTTTAGCATCTTTGAAAGCACCTCCGTATTCTTGGAGCTTAGATATATGACTCCCAGCTCACTCTTTAAATTCGTGACATCCTCAATAATTTCGTGAGTCTGCTCCTCCCTGATGGTAAAATCATACTGACATGCATCAAACTCTCTGATTACATCCACAAATGCATTCACCGCAAAGGAATAGTGCTGACACGATACTGCAAAGTGCGGCTTACTCACCACATCATCCTTGTAGATTCCCTCTATGAGATCCACCTGCTCGAGCACCTGTCTGGCATGACCGAGAAATCTCTCACCATCTTCTGATAGTATCACGCCCTTGTTTGTCCTGATGAAAATAACTATCTGCATCTCTTTTTCCAGATCATGTATAGCGCTGGTCACAGTGGGCTGCGAGACAAAAAGCTGCTTTGCAGCCTCTGTTATATTGCCGCATTCTGCCACTGTCACCACGTATTTTAATTGTTGCAGAGTCATGTTCATTCTCC
>SAMEA3387485__coassemble_91_pt1 | contig 13966 bp, 9 predicted proteins | sample SAMEA3387485__metabat2_low_PE_020 | metagenome-assembled genome bin SAMEA3387485 (sample SAMEA3387485) | Felis catus | biome: Faeces | place: United Kingdom | collected 2012 | reverse complement strand
GCTGTATACTGTTTATAAACATTTGTAATATAAGTAATTTTTATAAGGAGACATCCCATGGGAAAAAAACAGGTTACATTTGCAGATATTGCGGAATATACACACTTTTCAAAAACAACGATTTCAAGATATTTCAATCATCCAGACTCTCTGACACTAGAGAATCAGGAAAAGATTTCCCGTGCGCTTGATGAGCTCGGCTATAAGAAAAATAAGCTCGCAAAGGTTCTCGCAAACGGTAAGAGCGAGTTTGTCGGCATAATAGTGCCAAACCTTTACCTGCACTACTACTCTGAGATGCTCACACAGCTTTTAGCCACCTACACTGACTATCACTATAAGTTTCTCATCTTTATGAGTGACAAGGGGGCGGCTGAGGAAGAAAACTACATTGATGAACTTTTAGCTTATCAGATAGAGGGTCTTATCGTGCTAAGTCACACTCTCTCATCTGAAAAGCTTGCTTCATACCACATTCCAATTGTCGCAATCGAGCGAGAATCCATGCATATAAGCAGTGTCACCTCCGACAACTATATGGGTGCGCTTCAGGCCACATCTCTTTTAATACGTGACAAATGTGATATCCTCATCCATATCAATGTAGATGTGCCAAAGTATGTCCCGGCATACGACAGAATCCGTGCGTTTGAGGACACCTGTACCGAGCACAATATTCCCTATGAGCTCAGCCTGAACGTATCCGGTGATTCGTACAACGATTTATTTTCTCAGATGAAGGTGATTTTTAACAATATAGATGAGAAATATCCTGATAAAAAGAAAGGGGTATTCCTGGCAAACGACACATATGCCAACATGTTTTTGAACCTTGTCATACAAAAATACGGCTGCCTGCCGGACAGCTATGAGATAGTCGGCTTCGACAATTCACCAATTGCCAACGAAGCCATAATTCCAATCACCACCATCGGCCAGCAGATAGATGTAATCGCAAGAACCGCCATGGATTTACTCGTTAAGCAGATGGATAACCGCAAGCAAAGCAATCCTGAGCCCGATTTGGCGCCAACGCACAAAAAGATAGCGCCTGTGCTGATTCGCAGGGAGACAACCAGCTAGTACATCGTTTATGCGACATGTACCAGCCTAATTTTCTCCTGTTGCGTCCTGATATTCCCTGCTGCTCACACCACCCCATGAGTTTCTATCTGCTGAGAAAACCTCATTTGTGGTTTTATTTACAGCATAAAATCCCAGTAGCCTTGTATCTGAGCCACTAACCAACTGCTCATAAACAAACAAATCACACTGTCCATTTTCAGAAACTCTGTCATAAACTAACCTATTCTCATACGTATTTCCATCAGCCTCGCCGGTTTCGAAAACAGCATAAAATGTGCCTTTGGCAGTGTAACCATTGCGAATAGTACCGGCATCCCCGGCTGAGAGCATCCCTGCAGCTGACATGTAATCATATACGGCCATGCTTTCTGTATCCAGACTTTCGTCAGCGTTCTCATTTTCTGTATTTTCAGAAGCGTCATTGTATGACTGTGAATTATTATCAGTGCTGTTTTCACTGTCATTTGCACCACTATCACCAGCATCATTTCCACTGTCTCCGGTGCTGTCATCATCGTTTATAAGTCCAAACTTTATTGTTTCCTTAAATGTCAAATTTCGTCTCAGGAAAGGTCCAACCTTGATGTTATAATATTCATCAGTATTATATCCATCCGAAGTACTCATGCAGATAAGACCATTCGCATATACCTTTTTCTCCGTATCCATGCCGATGAATGAAATTATCAGATTAATAACCATGGCAGCCATCAAACACAGCCACATGACTATGAGTATTACTTTTCTGAATAGCCTTACGCCTTCTGACTTTTTAGATACGCTGTCACTGAATAATATCCACCTGATTATCCAGTAAAGCGACAAGACCATACAGCCTGCGTATGTTATCAGAACAGACGACAGCTCGAACCAGCATCTATAGTGATATCCTCGAGACAGTAAGCCTCCTACTCCATAGAAAATTCCTGCATACAACACCAATATCGCAGTAATTACAATTGCTGTCGGCCACTTATGCTTTATCCTGGTGTCTGCGTAAATTGCCTGACACAAATCCATTTTTGCATTTTCTGATAAAAACAATGCACCAATCTGCATGTCCGTCATCTGCTTTTGATTCGCCGGCACAGCATAGCACTTATCCAGCCACTCCTGCCAGCCCGGCTTATCACATAGGAACAAAACTGCAGCATTGCAAAAATAATAATCTCTTAAATATGGCAGCTTCACACAATTGATATCAACCATTGCAAGAGCCTGTGCGGCCAGATCATAGTTTGACATAAGAAGCTGCTGCTTAGCCATCACTATCAACACAACTGACTGAAGCTGCCTATTATTCCTGTATCTGGTTCTGTACATAGCCAAATTGTAATCATGCCTGTCCTGAAGGCTCCAATTCTCTGTCCTTTTCGCTGATATATTAACAACAGCGATCAGCATCAACACCAGAAAAATAATACCTGCAAAAAAGAGCAATAAACATGATTTAATCATTCCTGAACTATAGTCATCCCTATGGAACATTCCAAACAACAAGCATAATGTCAAAACACTCCATACAACAGTCAATACTCTGTAAATCTGCACATATCTTTTCTGCCATAAGCCATTTTTGTATCCAATGGTATCAGGGGTGACAGTGTTTGAAAGCTCATAATAATTCATGCAATCCGCCTCTTTATCTCTGTAAATGAAATTGATTTATCCGTGGCTTAATTGTACCACGAATAAACCAATTTGTGTGAAATCTATTTTATCTGTACCTTCTTCCTCATGCGCATCTCCCACACATAGTAGGTCACAATAAGTAGTATTCCTGTTGTAAGCCAGGCTGCCGGATCTGCAAAGCACACACCGCCGTAACCAAATGGCTTTGACAGGGCAAGTATTGCAATCCATCTCGACACAAGCTCCATCGCACCGCTAAGCATAGGCACAAGACCCTTGTTAAGTCCCTGCAGACCGTTTCTGTATGCAAAAATCCATGCAAGAGGAAGCATGAAGACACTCGCGATTTTCAGATATTTCATAGCACAGTCAATGTCAGTTGCCGTAGGCGATGTGATAAACCAGCCTATCATGTACGGTCCGACAAAGCAGTTAATTGCTGCCGCTAAAACTGCGCAGCCTATACATATGAAAAAGCATGACTTCATACCCTTAAATATCCTGTCGTATCTTCCTGCTCCAAGATTTTGTCCGCAGTAAGTCGCAGCGGCTGTTCCAAGTGTAGGCATGGTCTGTGTCGCGATATTGCTGACCTTGGATGCGGCGGTATACGCAGCTACCACCTGCGAACCGAACACATTGACCGCAGCCTGGAAGATCATCGTTCCGATAGCAGTGATTGAATAGTTGAGTGCCATCTGCAGACCGATTGAGAGCATGCGCCAGATTCCGTTCCAATCCATGTAATAATCCTCACGGCTGGTGCGCAGCAAATCATACTTCTTAAACATCACGATAAATGACAAAACTGCAGCAATTCCCTGCGATATAACTGTCGCATAAGCAGCTCCTGCCGTGCCTGCCTTCACCACCACGATAAAGAATATGTCCAGCACAATATTCAATACAGATGAAAAAATCAAAAAATACAGCGGAGTCTTGCTGTCTCCGATGCTTCGCAAAAGACCGGAAGCCACATTGTAGGACATGGTGCAGAAAATTCCCGCAAAAATGACCTTTATGTACGCATCAGCCATGACAAGTATATCATCAGGTGTATTGAGCCAGATAAGAAGCTGCCTCGACGCAAGCACTGTCGGAATCGTGAGCACCACTGAAACAATCACAGTAAGAATGATAGCTAAAGCCACATAATGCTTCAAAAGCTTCTCTTTTTTCGCACCAAACGCATGGCTTGCCATAACTCCAAAGCCCTGTGCTATTCCATTTGCAAAGCCAAGCACCAGAAACATAATACAGCCTGTCGAGCCAACCGCCGCAAGCGCCTTTGAGCCCAGATACTGCCCCACGATAATCGTGTCCACCATATTATAGAACTGCTGAAACAGATTTCCCATCAGAACAGGAATCGAGAACAGTAGTATAATTTTCATTGGATTGCCTTTGGTCATATCTGTCTTCATGTGTAAATACCCTCCCCAAAAATTAAATTCATAATAACTTTTCCCAGCAGGTTCACCCCTGCAGAAAATCCATTAAAAAAATGTGTGAACAAGCTCTTTTTCAAAGCCTCGTTCACACATTATATACACATATTTTCCAGTATTCAAGTACTATTTTCAAAATTTATAACTTATTTTTTAACAGTACGTTTATTCTTTCTTCCTCACACGATAATTCACATATCTCTTTATCAGGTAGTACACGACACCCCATGTCGGTACTCCGATGAACAGCCCCACTACTCCAAATAATCCATTTCCAAGGAAGATTGCAAATACCACCCAGAAAGGTGAGAGTCCTGTGGACTCACCGAGTATCTTTGGTCCGATAATATTGCCGTCCACCTGCTGTAAGATAATGATAAACAGCAAAAATATCACACCCTTTGACGGGCTGTCGAGCATGATGAGTATGGTGCTTGGTATGGCTCCGATGTACGGTCCAAAGAACGGTATGACATTGGTCACTCCGACTATCACGCTGATGAGTGCCACATAAGGCATGCGCAGTATCAGGCAGCACACGAAACAGATAGCTCCGATTATGAGTGAATCAATGATTTTACCACTGATAAAACCACCGAATATCTTGTCGCTCTCTTTTAAGATGCTTGAAAGCACCTGTATATGGCGCTCCGGCAGAAATGCGCTCACGAGCTTTTTAGTCTGGCGTTTGAAGGTATCCTTGCTAAGAAGGACATAGATGGCAACGATGAATGCAACAAGACAGTTTACCGCTGTGCCAAAGATTCCCATAATACCGTTTATCACAAAGGTAACCTGTCCGAGCATATTGTCCTTTACCCATTCAGTAAAATAGCTTATGCCGTTATTGTATAGCTCAGTGATTATTTCCTTTGCCCTGTCATTGTTTTTGGCAAGCTCCGTGATTTTTTTCACAAGGTCCTGTATCTGATCCGGTAAAAGACTGACCGCATTTGTGATATTGCTTACAAGCTGTGGCACCACCATCATGATGAGCACTACAATAATGGCTATTATTATGTCCAGACTTATAAGTATTGACAACCCTCTCATAGAAGGTCTCTTTCCACACTTCTTTTCTATGGCTTTGCCAAGCGAATTGCTTAGCTTTCTGTCATAAAACTCTACCATCGGATTTATGAGATACGCCAGCACAATCCCCATGATGATTGGCATAAGTATGTTTATTATTCTCACTATCTGTGCCATTATTGCATCGAATTTAAATAGCACAAACACTAGCAGGATTGCTCCTGCTAGTGCTAAAAACTGTGAAAACCCTTTGGCCCATGCGACCTTTATGGTGTGCTTCATCTTATTATTCACTTCCATGCGCGATTCCTCCTCGTTTATTGTATGTCCGGAATGTAACAAGCTGATATTATATAGTCTTTAATCAATTCTAGCAACACTCTCGCCCTCTGTCAGCTCAAATGGTATTATCTCATGACATGAGCCTTTATGCAAATCTATCATGTTAAAAAGAAGCTCCACGCTGCGTGCCGCCATATCCTTGTGCGGCTGTCTGATAGATACAATCTTGGGATTGTAGTACTCTGCAAGTGTCGAACCATCAAAGCCTGTGATAGATATATCTTCCGGCACCCTGAGTCCCTTATCAAGTATTGCCCTTAAGGCACCGATTGCCATGACATCGGAAATCGCATAGACTGCGGTGATTTCTATATCCTTTTCCAAAAGCTTTTTCATCGCACGATATGCGCTGTCATATGAGAATCGCGCTCTCTCATAGTAACGCTCATCAGGTGTGATTCCATGCTTTTTTAAGCTGTTGAGATATCCGTTATGTCGCAGACGAGCTGTCTGTGAAAGCTCCAGATTGGCTCCAATCTCTGCTATCTTTGTATGTCCATGCTCGATGAGATAGTCGACGATTGTTTCCCCTGCCTTCTCATCATCAATGGAAACAGATGACAGCTCCTCCATGCTCCAGTTTTCTGCCGATGTGGTCACGATAACACACGGCACCTTAAACGAAGATGTATCCTCCGAGAAATCCTCCCTGCTGCCTCCGAGGAATATGATGCCAAGCGGCTTTCGCTCCCTGCATATGCGGTCTGTCACACTGCTTAGATTACTGTCCTCATCCAGATATGTGATGCTCAAAGAGTAGTCTGTTCTGTCTATTATCGACTGGATTTCCTCGACTACGTTTGCAAACAGCATATTAGAGGTACCCTTTACCAACAGATAAATATTTCTGGAAATGGTCTGCTTGAGCCTCTTTGCATTGGTATTTGGCACAAAGTTGTGTGCCTCAACTATTTTCATTATGGTTTCTTTTGCTGCAGGAGAAACATCCTGCCTGTTATTTAAAACTCGGGATACAGTTGTTACTGAGTATCCCGATTCTTTTGCTATATCTACAATTGTCATTGTTTTCCCCGTCCGGACAGCGATACGTCCTTTTACATTATATCCATGTGATATAATTTATTTCACTCGTTATATCATATATCCACAACTACAAAACCTGCTAATTTAGCTTAAGCCCCACATGTTTTCTTAACAAGTGTGGGGCTTAAATAACATAAACTATATCCTCTTGTAAGCTATATTAACCCTTTACAGCTCCTGCGAGCACACCCTCTATAATGTACTTCTGACATACAATATAGAAGATAACAATTGGCAGAATCGCAAGCACGAGCATGGCCATCATTGCACCCCAGTCAATCATACCGTGGCTCTGCTTTAAGTACTGAATAGCAATTGGTATGGTTTTGTACTGGTTGATGTTTAAAACCAGTGATGGAAGAAGGTAATCATTCCATACCCACATTGCCTCAAGTATCGCTACTGTTACCGCTGTAGGACGAAGTATTGGAAATACGACCCTGAAATACATCTGTAATGGTGTACAGCCATCAATCATAGCTGCCTCTTCGATCTCTAATGAGATACTCTTTACAAATCCTGTAAACATAAACACAGCAAGTCCTGCTCCAAAGCCAAGATATACAATGATGATACCGAGTGGATTTGATAAATGAAGCATATTTGCAAATTTTGATAATGTAAACATTACCATTTGGAATGGTACAATCATAGAGAAAAGGCAAAGTGTATACATAAGCTTTGTGCCCTTAGTCTTTACACGAACTATGTACCATGCACACATTGAGCAGCAGAGTACAATAAGTACTACTGAGCCGACTGTGATGAAAAGTGAATTTCCAAAGCAGTCCCAGAAATGTGTCATTCTGAGACCATTCTTGTAGTTTAATGTGCTACAGAAAAGCCTTGACATACCATCCTTGAAGGCTTCAAAGCCCTCAGTGATAGATACTGTGCTGATTCCAAACGGATGCTTGAATATGTAGGCTTTTCTCTTAAATGAATTGAGTAACACCATAAAGATTGGTGAAATCCAAAGTACTGATAAAACAGTGAATAATAATGTGATTATCCAACCGTGCTTGGCCTGTCTTACGGCACTGACTTCCTGCGCTTTTTTCTGTTTTGCCATTAGTCCTGTACCTCCTTGCTTGTAGTAATCTTATTCTGTGCAAGTGCGATAATTGCAACAATTATAAAGAATATAACAGCCTTTGCCTGACCTACGCCCTGCCATCCTGTTGTTCCATACATGGTGTTGTAGATATTTAAGGCAAGCAGCTCTGACATCTTTCCCGGATTACCGCCTGTAAGAGCTAAGTTCTGGTCGAACAGCTTGAAGCCGTTTGTCAATGTCAGGAATGTACAGATTGTGATTGTCGGCATAAGCATTGGAAGAATAACGCTCTTTAAGAGCTGCCATCTGTTGGCTCCATCAATCTTTGCTGCCTCAATAAGCTCACCCGGTATATTCTGAATACCTGCGATGTAGATAATCATCATATATCCAATCTGCTGCCAGCATACTACTGCGATAAGTCCCCAGAATGCTGACCACTCTGAGCTTACGATTGTCTTTGAATAGTTCTGCAGGATAGAGTTAAAAATCATCAGCCATACATATGAAAGTACGATTCCACCGATCAGGTTTGGAAGGAAGAATACTGTACGGAAAAGATTTGTTCCTCTGATTCCTTTTGTAAGCGCCATTGCTATTGCAAATGATACGATATTGATAATCAGTACCGAAACTACTGTAAATAGTGCTGTGTACCAGATTGAATGAATAAAGGTTGTATCCACACTGCCGTTTACAACAAAAATCCTTGTGTAATTTTTAAATCCCACCCATTTCCAGTCTGTAACAGTGGAGAATTTACAAAATGAAAGGAAGATACCATATACGAACGGTACAATAAATCCTATTGTAAATGCTGCCATTGTCGGTAAAGCGAAGATCCAAAATTTTTTTCTAATCGACTTTTCCATAACAAATATACCTTTCTTAAAAAAATATGGGGTGAGTGACTGCCACTCACCCCACTTTTACTACTTTTTACTAACTTTTAGAGAATTTTACTGCTCGTTCTGAAGATCCCAGTAATAAGCCCATTTCTCTGAGAATGCCTTTGCAACGTCATCCCATGAACCATTACGCTCTGTGTACTCTGTGAGTGGAGCAAGGAAATCAGCTCTCCAGTCATCTACTGAAGGTGTTGCGTTGAATGACCATGCTACTGATGTCTTGCCTTCCTTTGCAAGTTCTGATGCTACATTAGCAAAAGCGTTCTTTGACTCATAGTCGCCTGTGAATGTATCGAATGGAGCTGAAAGACCCATTTTATTAACGATTGCATCACGTCCGTCATCACTTGTGATTACCCAGTTGAGGAATTCAAGTGTTGCATCAATATCCTTCTGATCTGCCTTAGCGTTTACTGTCCAGTGGTTCTCTGTACCAACTGCAAGTCCCTCGTTCGCGTCATCTACACCGAAGTAGATAGGCATCATTGAAAGGTCAGACTGCTTAACTGTGTATCCGTTCTCGTTGTCATCTGCGAAGTTAGCATACTCCCAGTCACCATTCTGGTAGAATACAGCCTCTTCCATACCAAGCTCTGACTCAGCATTTAAGCTTCCTGAATCAAGTGTAGCCTTGTCTGCTGCTGATGTATTTGTGTACATATCCCAAACTCTCTTGAAGTTGTCCATGTACTTACCTGTAACTTCCTTCTGTCCTGCTGTGAGATCACATCCTGCATCCTTGAACTCATAGTAGAGTGCGAGACCTGCGAGATGTCCTGTGAATCTCCAGTTAGATCCGCTGTCAAGTCCTGCTGAAGCAAATGCCTCTGTAAGATGTAAGTCACAAGCTTTGTTGATGTCATCTACATGCTCGTTGATATCAGTTGCAACCTTCTCTAATGTATCAAGATCCTTGATATCATCTACTGACTTGATAACTGCTCCAGAGTAGTTGCTGCAGTATTTCTCAAGAATTGCCTTGTTGTAGATGATTCCGTAGCACTCATAGCAGTTAGCTACTGATGCAATCTTGCCATTGTACTCAAGTGCAAGTGACTTATCTGTAAGGTGCTTGTAAATCTCGCTGTCCTTTAAGTCATATATGTATTTGTCATACTCTGCGCAGTCTGATGTGCTTCCGATATTGAAGATTGTAGGAGCCTCCTTCTTAGCAAGCTCAGACTTAAGTGTTGTCTTGTACTGTCCATCAGCTGCTGTTACTACTGTAACCTGTACGCCTGTCTCATCTGTGTACTTCTCTGCAAGATCCTGCCATGCCTGATCTGTCTCCGGCTTGAAGTTTAACATGTAAACTGAGCCATCGCCGCCCTTTGCAGATGAGCCTTTCTCTGTTCCGTCTCCGCTTCCTGATCCACATCCGGCAAGCATTGTTGCTACCATTGAAGAAGCGAGTAATACTGTTACTAATTTCTTTTTCATTTTAAACCCTCCTAAAAGATTTAATATTAAAATTGTCTTTGCAAACATTATTGGTTGTTTTCGGTAATGTTTGCGGTAACGTTTTCACAAGAATTATTATAGACAGTTTCATGTAGTTTCGCAAGAGGATTTTGTCTTTTCTGTATATATTAATAAAAACACCAGGTATTTTTTGGCAATTTTTCACAAAGAATTGCAAAAAAATAAGTATTCTCACACTGGCGTTTGGTCATTTTAGTTATTTTCGACTATCCGTTTTGTGTAAAAATACTTTTGTTATTTTTATTCATTTCATCTATCAGAGCCTGCTTTTGTGCGCGCTTGAGCTGTTTTATATGATACTCCCTGCTCATTGCCTCCTCTTTCGTGGCAAAGTGCTCGAAATAGACCAGCTCCACAGGTCTGCGTGTCTTTGTATATTTGGCACCTTTCCCGGAGTTATGCGCTTTTATGCGCTTTTTCAGGTCATTTGTCCAACCGGTGTAAAGTGTGCCGTCAGCACACCTTACAATATATGTATAATTTTCATCCATATCTGCTTTGTCCATCTCAATAATCAACGCTGTGCTTATGACATGACAATATGATATCAGGCCTGCCCCTGAATCGTAGTGCCATAGCCTGACATAAGCTTAAACTCTGCTCTGTCGACCACTCTGCAGCTGCCACGGTTGTCTGTCTTTACGCTGTATAGTATCTCATCTGCCACATGTAAAAAATCCCACACTCTGTTTTCTTCCTTTGGTACATCGCAATACATGCCCTGTGTGATTGTGACAATAGGCAGCATCTTTGAAAACCGGTGTGGCAGAGTCAGCTCCATAACCTTGCGGCGAAGCTCCTCCACATATTCTTTAGCATCTTCCTTTGATATATTCTCGTATATGACTACAAACTCGTCCCCGCCGTATCTGGCACAAAAGCCTCCATGTGCTCCCGCAACTTCGCTTATACAGCCCGCAATCGCAATCAGACATCTGTCCCCCTCCTGATGCCCGTAATTATCATTGTACTCCTTGAAATAATCCACATCCAGTATCTCAATAGCAAAATTGTGACCACATTTATGAGCATGCGAAAACATCTCATCCGCCTGTATATTAAGCTTTCGCCTGTTTGCCATGCCTGTAAGCGGATCTGTCTCAGACTGCGCCGCAAGAAGCTTATTCTCCTTCTCAATTTTTTTCTTGGCACGATTTACCTTCTCGAAATTCGCCCTAAGCTCTATGACCTCTTTTATCATAGCCTTGGCCTCAAGCTCCTTGCGCTCGGAAAGCTCATAGTACAGCCCTGCCGCCTGCAGATACTCTGCACCCATATGGTGCTTTCTGTAAAATCTGATTTTAAGACCTAAAAGTCTCATCTGCATGCTTGTGACCTTAAGATTGTTTATCATCGGCTCCATAAGCTCCATCAGATGCCAGAATTCATCAATCTTTTCACTCTCGAAAAGCACCTCGAGATACACAAAGAAATCCTCTATCAGATCCATAAAAAGCATATCCTGCGTGATTACACCATCAATGCGCATGATACACTCGTCACGTTTTTCAATCTGTCCGCTTTTATGCATGTAAAAGGTTCTGCTGATAAGCATTCCAAGCCTGTCTATTGCATCGGCATACGGCAGATGCTCCCTCTCCACAATCTCAAGAATCTCATCTATTCCGGTAAAGTCACTCTCCAGTACCTTGCAGTTTATCATATTCTCATAAAGAGATATCATCCTGGTGTGATATGAAGGTTCATCCGGTGCGGAAGCTATGTATTCCATGGCTTTTTGAAAATATTCCATGGCCTCCTTATATCTGCCCACTTTGATATTTAAAGCTCCGCAATTGACATTTATAATGCTCTGTTCTTCCAACAGGCCATACTTCTTGCAGTACATCAGTCCATCCAGATAATAGTCATATGCTACCGGCTGATTGCCTCTGCCTGATGTGATGATACCCAGTATATTGCATGCGCGCGCCAGCATGCTCCAGCTCTGCGCCTTCTCCAGATGATCTATCGCCCTGACCACGATATCAAAAATGTTATCGTAGTCATTCAGGCAATAAAGTATCATGGCAAGATGATAGTATCCGAAGCCCAAGAGCTTTGAATCTGCTGTCTTTTCTCCGTAATCTATCAACTCATGGCAATATCTGATTGTGAGCTCGGCGTCCTTTCTGTAATTGTCAAGAATGCCATTTGTCCAGTTTTTCACACTCTCATTGTATTCGTTAAACTCCACTTTTCACCTCTATATATCTCCGAAATAGTCCATAGGATTGACCGGTTTTCCATCCTGTTCCATAGCAAAATACACATTGGTTCCCTCAACAGTATAGTATCTGGTCACCTTTCCAACTGTTCCAAGTGTTTCTCCTGCCTCAAGCACATCGCCTTCACTGCAGGTTAGATTTGCAAGCTGTCCGTAAGTAGCCGTATAGCCGTCTCCTAAATCCTGCACTACTGTGCAGCCTGTCTCTGCGCTGTCATATATGTCTATAATCCTGCCCTCGGTAACTGAGTATACCGCATCTCCTTCGTTTGCACGTATTACCATGCCACGATTATACTGATACTGGTCGAGTGTCGGGAAATAAACCGTCTTGTCCATGGAAAACGGCAAAAGCACATCTCCCTTTACAGGCCAGTTTGTCACATTTTCAGGGACAAAATGCAGCTGTTTTTCCGTGGGCTGCTGATTTTCCTGCTGCCCTGCAGCTGATTCTTCCTGTCCCATTTTTGTCTCTGAGTCTTCTTTTTGTGTCTGTTTCTGTGGTGTCTTTTTCTCTGTAGGCTCTACTATAGACGAAGTCTGTGAAATTTCTGTTGGTATCTCGTCTTTCCCGGGTTTCTGTGTTGAATATACCGCTGCAAATCCTATGGCTCCAGCCACGAGACATGCCGCTGCTGCAATTTGTTGTTTTTTCATAGGACATTACCTCCATCATCTGAATTGTTCTGATGATAGTATGTCCTGTCTGCATGGATTTATTCATGCTTTTTCTATTTTGCGGCACCAATTATATTTGATAATTGCGCAAACTGTGCAAGGCTTAGAGCCTCACCACGCACATTTACAGGGACTCCGAGAGCCTCTATGCTCTGCTGTATCTGCTCCTTGGTCAGTCCCATACCACCGAAATTGTTGAGCCCGTTGGCAAGAGTTTTCCTGCGCTGGTTGAAAGATGCCCTGATGATTTTGAACATCAGCTTTTCATCATCTACGTCAACCACCGGCTTTTCGTATCGCTTGAGCGATATAACAGAGCTTCCTACCTTTGGCTGTGGCATGAAACAGCTTGGTGGCACATTTACCACTATCTCAGGGTGCGAATAATACTGCACCGCAAGTGACAGAGCTCCGTAATCCTTCTTGCCGGGACCTGCCTGCATACGGTCTGCGACCTCCTTCTGCACCATAATTGTAATGCTGTCTATCGGCACATGACTCTCGAACAGCCCCATAATAATAGGTGTCGTTATGTAATATGGCAGGTTTGCAACAACCTTTATCGGCTTACCATTATTATATTCTTCTGCCAGAGCATTTATGTCTACCTTTAATATATCATCATTTATGACCTTTACATTATCATATTCACTCAGAGTATCCTTAAGTATAGGTATCAGATTTGTATCTATCTCGACTGCTATTACCTGGCGCGCCGACTCACACAGATACTGTGTCATCGTACCTATTCCCGGGCCTATCTCAAGTATCATATCGTCCTTTGTGATGCCGGCCGAGTCTATGATTTCCTCCAAAATGCCTGTATCAATAAGGAAGTTCTGTCCGAATTTCTTTTGAAAATTGAAATTGTATTTCTGCAAAACCTCGATTGTGTTCTTAGGATTTCCCAAATATGCCATGGTATGCGCTCCTTGTGTCGTTTCATCTGATGCGACAGTACAACTGCTGTCATTATCTTTTATATTATCACATGAAATGCCTTTATTTCAATTATATTTGTAAATTTTCG
>SAMEA3387485__coassemble_69_pt1 | contig 17303 bp, 9 predicted proteins | sample SAMEA3387485__metabat2_low_PE_020 | metagenome-assembled genome bin SAMEA3387485 (sample SAMEA3387485) | Felis catus | biome: Faeces | place: United Kingdom | collected 2012 | reverse complement strand
GGTTCTGAATAGTTATCTTTTTACTATATATCGACATATAATACGCAAAAATAAAGACCGCGCCTTAAATTGGCACGGTCCTTTACCCTGCTGTTTACCGGTATATTAGTATTTAAATACAGCAACTCCGTAAGGCGCAAGTGGATAAGCAAATGAAAATGGTCTGCCGTCACACTCTGATTTGACTGCCTTATAGTCCAGCTTCTTATATGACTGTTTTGCTGCCTTGCCTCTGCCCTTTGCAGCCTTCTTTACAGGCGCTTGTACCGTTTTGCCGGTAAACTTAGGATCCTCACTATCTAAAACGAGCTGATATGTCTTGTGCTTTGGCACTCCGACTCTGTAATCAGGTCTCTCTACCGGTGTGAAATTGATGACAAAGAGCATATTATTCTTGCCATCCTTACTCTTTCTGATAAAGCTGAAGATGCTTCTGTCTGCATCGTTTGCATTTATCCATTCAAAGCCTTCCCAGCTTGAATCCAGCTCATACAGACAGCGGTTTCTCCTATAGAGGTGAAGCAGCTCCTTTACCCAGTTCTGGATCTTTTTATGCTCCGGATTCTCAAGCAGATACCAGTCGAGTTCTCTTTCCTCACTCCACTCCTGCTTCTGTGCAAACTCCTGTCCCATGAAAAGAAGCTTCTTTCCACAGTGTCCCATCATAAATGCATATCCTGCCATGAGGTTCTTGAATTTATCCCCTTCTAAGCCCGGCATTTTGTTGAGCATAGAACACTTCAGATGTACCACCTCATCATGTGACAGTACCAGAATATATTTCTCACTCTCATTATAGCTCATCGCAAATGTCATCTTGTTGTGGTTATTTTTACGGAAATATGGATCCAGCTTCATATAATCAAGGAAGTCATGCATCCATCCCATGTTCCATTTGTAGCTGAAGTTCAGTCCGTCTTCCTCTACCTTGCCTGTTACCTTTGGCCATGCGGTAGACTCTTCGGCTATCATTACAGTTCCGTGATTTCTTCCAAGTATGAGTGTATTGATATGCTTGAAAAACTCTACTGCCTCGAGGTTCTTATTTCCTCCAAACTTGTTTGGCACCCACTGTCCGTCGTTCTTTCCATAGTCAAGATAAAGCATTGACGCAACTGCATCCACACGGAGTCCGTCTACGTGGTAATTTTCTATCCACATAAGTGCACTTCCGATAAGGAAGTTCTTTACTTCATTCTTACCGTAGTCAAATATCTTTGTGCCCCAGTCGGGATGCTCTCCCTTTCTTGGGTCTGCATACTCATATGTGGCTGTTCCATCGAAATTGGCAAGTCCATGCGCATCCTTTGGGAAATGTGCAGGTACCCAGTCGAGGATTACTCCGATATTATTTTTATGGCACTGATCAACAAAGTATGCAAAATCCTCAGGCTCTCCATACCTCGATGTAGGTGCATAGTAGCCTGTCACCTGATATCCCCATGAGCCATCAAACGGATACTCTGAAATACCCATAAGCTCAATATGTGTATATCCCATAGTTTTCACATAGGATACGAGTGATTTTGCAAGCTCCCTGTATGTATAAAAGCCCTCATCATCCCTGCCCGGATGTCTCATCCATGAGCCCGGATGGCACTCATATATAGCCATAGGTGAAGAATATACATCAGCATCTGACTTTGCTGCTCTCTTATCCATCCACTCTTTGTCAGTCCATGTGAAGTGCTCGATATCTGTGATGATTGACGCTGTTCCCGGACGAAGCTCTGCGTAGTTTGCGTATGGATCCGCCTTGTACAGCTTATCACCCTGTTCAGTGACTATAATAAACTTATACATCTGACCCTTTTGCGCTCCCGGTACAAAAAGCTCATACACTCCCATGGTTTCCGGCTCTACACGCTTCATCTCATGACTGGTCTCATTCCAGTCGTTAAACTCACCAAACACGTATACTTCCCTCGCATGTGGCGCCCAGACGTCAAAGCACACTCCTTTTTTTCCTTTACGCTCAGCTAAGTGAGCACCCATCTTCTTGTAGATATCATAGTGTGTTGCCTGACCAAACAGGTAACAATCCATTGCTGTAAAATTACACATATATATACCCCCCATAAGTATTTATTTTTCCCTGAAATGATCCTCTTTGAGTACAATTCGGTCATCATCTGTATATCGCCTGGCTGTCAGAATACTTATAGCCTTCTTAAGTCCGCTGTGAGCCTCCCTGTCTATGGCCTCGTCAATTATATCCTTGACCTCTGTCAGAGTGGTAGCCTGGTCTATCCTCTCAATATTGCTGATTCTGTTATGCAATGCCAGAATAGCCATCTCATCTATCTTGTACCCAAGCTCTGCAGAGTACGATTTGGCAAACAATACGAGTTCATCATTTGTAAAAATAGGAACCGATATCTTTTCCGTGAACTTGGATGCAAAGCCCTCATCCATTGAGAGAGCCTTCTTTATACCCTTTGATGTATCCTCAAGTATATAGAGTGTTCCTGTAATATCATGCTCCATCAAAAATGATAGCTGGGCAGCTATGCTGCGGTCGATATCACCGGCTCTTTCTATGATGAGACAGCCTCCTGTTATCTTTCTGACTACCTGCTGCACATCCTTTTTATTGAGTGCAGCAGCATCAATCTTTCCCATCTTTCCTGTGAGCTGTTCACCATCTTTTTGTAATACCTTTATAAAGCTTGTAGCAAGCATTGTCTTTCCGCAACCCTGCTCTCCCTGTATAATGAGGTTGCCTGTGGATGCGTTTTCTTTCCTGTTGAAATGATCAAGCACTGCATTATATGCCTTGCAGATCTGATCCTCCATACCCTTTACCGGTATGAAATATGAAAATATAGCTTTCTGTTCGCTTGTAAGCTCTTTTATATGTTTTGTTTCTTTCAATTTCGAGTCATCTTCTTCGCTGTCTAAATCCTCCGGCAATGAAATATCCGGCATTTTTCTTGTCTTAGCCATATCCAGCTTCTTCTCCAGTCCCGGATTTTTTGCTGTCATCTTGGCTATTTCCTGCTCGATAAATGATGTCACATGATCAAAATCTCTCTTCTCAGAAACGTTTTCTTTCTCCTGTGAAGCCTCATCATCTGATGTATCATCATCGACATTTAACATATCATCTGTTATTTCAGGCATCATGGTAGTCGGCTGCATGAGTATCTCGTCTTTCTCAGACTCCTCTGCCATAATTATATCCTCCGGCTCTCCAACCGGTTCCTTGACTTCATCTGTAGCCTCTTCCGGTGCTTCCTGCGACTCCTGTGCTTCGTCTATAGTATCTTCCGGTGCTTCCTGCGGCTCCTGTGCTTCGTCTATAGCCTCTTCCGGTGCTTCCTGCGGCTCCTGTACTTCATCCACAGTCTCATCTGCATAAAGCTCCTGCATATCCGGTTTCTGCTCTTCTTCAGGCTCCTTCACGGCAGCTTTCTGCTCTATAATATCAACCGGGACCTTCAAATACTCCTCCTCAAGAAGTTCCTTCGGAGTGACACCTGCATCCAGCTTTGGAATGACATCATTTAGTCTCTCCATGATGTCTCCTGCCTCCTGAAGTGCTCTTGCCTTAGCTGACTCAAGTTTCTGCTGCTCAGCCTCTTTAAGTGCAATTTCAGCCGCATGTCTGGTCTTTTCCCATTCTTCAAGCACATCCTGTATAGACATCTGTCCTGTAATCTGATGCTCAAGCTGAGTCTTTTCACTCATGACAATAGACATCTGTCCGTCAGCGTCTTCACCCAAAAGCTCTTTGAAATTCAACTTAAGTGAACCATCTATCTCTTCATCTGTAGCGATATGCTCTGTCTCTTCCGGCTGCTGTACATACTCTTCCTGCTCCTTTTCGAGCTTGAGATAAGGAATATCCTCAACTATTTTTTTGATGGTATCCATCGTATCAGCAACTTCATTCTTGCCCTTGGCCTCCATGATCTGCTGCATACCCTTGGCAATCTCCTGCTGTAAATTTACAGTATTGAACTTCTCCTGATTTACAGTAATCTTCGGAATAGTTACGTCATCATGCACTATCTCTCCGCCCTTTACCATCTCCATGGCACCTATCTCAGTGACCTCAGCCTCATCCTTTATCTTAGCCGGCTTTTCCTTCTCTGCCTTGAATCGTCTGTACTTTTCCTCCTGAGCCTTGGTAAGTGGCTGATAAAGCATCTTAAGCTCCAGCGCACGCTCCACATATGGTCCGTCTCCGAACCACAGAATGAGCTCATCGCAGGCATCTATACACTTATCGGCTTTTCCGGCCTTGTGGTATAGATATGCAAGCTCGTATGCCCACTCCTCAGTGTATTCTTCATCCTTGTACTCTTCAAGAATAGTGATAAGCTCATCAAATGAAGCCCCCTGCCCTTTTTTGATGGCATATCTTAATACATACTTCATATCATCATGAGGCGCTATCTCAACAAACTCATCATAATACTCTGTAGCAGCATCATAATCACCCATCTTGATGGCAACCTCAGCCAGTCTGTATATAATCATCCTGCCGATTGGTGAACGGTCATAGGCCATTAAAAGTATATCCCTTGCATCCTGGTATCTTTCGGCCTTCTCGTAGATTTCACCGATTTTAACGAGTGTATTTACATTTTTAATTTTGTTCCAATTTATGCTATCTGCAATCTCTGCTGCGCTCATATAGCCCTCCTCGGCGCTTAGGGCTTTTATCTGATCCAGCTTGAGATTGTATTCGTATTTATCCACTTATTTCACCTACTCGTATTTAAGCTTATTATTTTTTGTATCTACGCCTGTTGTCTTTGTATAATCCATTGTGTCCTCAGGAAGCTTCTTTTTCCTGAGAGCATAATTAACAACTCTTCTCACAATATAGTATATCACAGCAAAGGTCGGAACACCAAGTAACATTCCAAGAAAACCAAACATTCCTCCGCCGATTAGTATGGCAAACATAACCCAGAAGGTCGAAAGACCGGTAGATGAGCCAAGTATCTTAGGCCCTATTATATTGCCATCCACCTGCTGCAGCACGACAATAAATATCAGAAGATAAAGTGCATGCCACGGACTCTGAATTACTACTATGAGTAACGATGGAATTGCACCGATAAACGGTCCGAATACCGGAATCACATTTGTGACGCCGATAATCACTGCAACGAGCACCGATGATGGAATCCTTAAAATCAGACATCCGAAATATGCAATCACACCTATAATCAGTGAATCTATAATCTTACCGCTTATGAAGCCTCCAAAAATCTCATTTGTCTTTCTGATCGTCTCAATGATGATATTGCCTGTCTTTGGCTTGCAGACAGCATATATTATCTTTTTACTCTGTCCTGCGAGAGTCTCCTGAATACTCATCACATAGACCATCACGATTATTCCGATAATGAAATTGAGTAAACCTCTGACTACCGAAATCACACCGGTTGTAATCTGTGCAACATACTTCTGTGCCTCAGGAATTATCTTTTCTGTGGCATAATTCTCAATGTAGTCGGTTGTATTCTGTAAACATGTGCTCGCGAGCTCAGCTATTTTGCTGCCTCCGAAATTGCCGTTCTTTATCATGTTGATGAATGCCGCAACGTCATTTGGCAGTGTCTTAATAAGTCCTGATATACTTGCTATGACAGAAGGCACAATAGCCGCAATGAGGAGCGAAATAATCGCTACAAGAATAATAACCGAGCCTGTGATTGCAAGAGCTCTTGAAACCTTTCGCAGCTTGCTTTCGCTTTTCATCTTTTTGGAAAGAAGCTTTTTAAAGCATCTTTCCAGACACAGCATGACAGGATTCATCAGGTATGCAAGCACAAGTCCCATTATAATGGGCATTGCTGCCGCAAGCAGCTTGCTCCATATGCCTGCAAAGCCCTCAAATCTGTACAGTGCAAAGAAAAACAGTATACTGACTGCAAACGTGACAAATACCATGACACCTATTCTGATCAGATGTGGCCATTCCTCACGCCCTGGGTGCGAATTCTGCTTCGCACCCTTATCTTCATTTATCTCAATGTTTGATTTTTTACCAGCTTTTCTGGTTTCTTCCATCGGATTAAACTCTCCTTATTTACGATTATAGTTGATGAGACATCCCTTTAATATTATCTCTCTTTCATCATCTGTGAGCTCACCCATCTTCAGTGTAAATGGCTTTAATTCACCATCCTTGACAACATATGCCTCAAACTCCGTCTTTGCATCCTCGATTTCCTTCTTGATTCCCGGAAGGAAGATATAGTCGAGGTTGTGGAACGGAAGCTCTCCCTCATCGATGATGAATGGAAGCATTCCCCAGTTGATAAGGTTTGAACGGTATCTCTTTGTGGCATACTCGTTTGCGATATTTGCCCAGCCTCCGAGTACCTTCTGGCAGCTGGCAGCCTGCTCTCTTGCTGAGCCGTCACCCGGCTTAACAGCAAAAATTGTGCTTCCGAAGCCCATATTCTCATGGCTTGCCTCAGGGAATTTTTTCTTTACTACTCCCATGATTTCAGCAACCTCAGGAACAGCCTTTCCTGCGCACTCACCACTCTCTATAGCCTTCTGGGCCTTCTGGATTTCCTTTGCTCTGCCTACATACTCAGGATCCTTTCTTGAAAGTGCGAACTCTGCAAGTCCAAGAGGGTTTGAACGATATGAAGATGTCTCTCCTGAAGGAATGAGCTCATCTGTTGTAGTAACAGGATCATGAATCTCTGAAACCACCTTAAGGAGCATATTCTCCGGAAGCGCACTCATTGCCGGCCAGTCCTTAATGTTTGGTCCGAACTGGATTTCAACTGAAGGATCTGCCACTCCATGGCTGTCAAATACACGGTTCTCATATATAGTCTTGTCAAAGAAATATTTTGGCTTTGTAAAGTTGACATCAATATCCGCTGCTGATGTAAGGAAGCCCTTGTTTGCTGCTGTTGCAGCGATTGAACGTGCATCCATGAGTGCCACTGAGCTGATCTGTCCGTTCTGTACCTTAGAACCCTCTCTGTTAGGGAAGTTTCTTGTTGAATGACGGATAGAGAATGCGTTGTTGGCAGGTGTATCTCCTGCACCAAAGCAAGGTCCGCAGAAAGCAGTCTTTACGATTGCACCTGTCTCAAGAAGCTTTGCTACAGCTCCGTTTTTCACAAGCTCCATGTATATTGGAGTAGATGCCGGGTAAACACTCAGTGTAAACTCGTCTGCTCCGATTGAATGTCCGTTTAATATGTCAGCCGCATCGCAGATATTCTCAAATCCACCGCCTGCACAGCCTGCGATGATTCCCTGGTCTACATACAGTTTTCCGTCTCTTACCTTACTCTTTAAATCAAGCTTCACCTTGCCGTCAAAGCTTACCTCAGCTCTCTTCTCACAGTCATCAAGAATATCCATGAGGTTTGCATTGAGCTCATCGATAGTATAGGTATTGCTTGGATGGAATGGCATAGCTATCATTGGGCGGATCTGGCTTAAATCAATCTCAATAAATCTGTCGTAGTAAGCCACCTCACCCGGATTAAGCTCCTTGTGGTCCTCAGCCCTACCGTGAATCTCAAAGAATTCCTTAACCTTGTCATCTGTTCTCCAGATAGAAGAAAGACATGTAGTCTCTGTTGTCATAACATCGACACCTATACGGAAGTCAACGCTCAGATTAGACACACCCGGTCCTACAAACTCCATAACTTTGTTCTTTACAAATCCGTTTCCGAATACCTCTCCGATAATTGCAAGTGCGACATCCTGTGGTCCAACGCCCTTGATTGGCTCTCCTGTCAGGTAAATGCCTACTACCTCAGGCATATCAATATCATATGTCTGTTCAAGAAGCTGCTTAACAAGCTCAGGTCCACCCTCGCCGACTGCCATAGTACCAAGTGCACCATAGCGTGTATGTGAATCAGAACCAAGTATCATTTTTCCGCCGCCGGCAAGCATCTCTCGTGCAAACTGATGGATAACTGCCTGATGAGGTGGTACATAGATTCCGCCGTACTTCTTTGCACATGTGAGACCAAACATGTGATCATCCTCATTGATTGTTCCACCAACTGCACAAAGGCTGTTGTGACAGTTTGTAAGTACATACGGGATAGGGAATTTCTCAAGTCCTGAAGCTCGTGCTGTCTGAATGATACCTACAAATGTAATATCATGCGATGTAAGCTTATCAAACTTAATCTGAAGCTTGTCCATATTGCCGGATGTATTGTGCTCCTTTAAAATACCGTAAGCAATTGTCTCCTGCTTAGCTGTCTGTTTATCGATGTCCATGCCGGTCTTGCTTTTGACAGCTGCCTGAGCCTCCGGTCCATCAATTATTACTTCCTTACCGTTTAAAAGGTAAGCACCATTTTCATATAATTTCACTTATTCTACCTCCGTATGTGTATTTCAAAATTCTTTTATTTACTATTATATAATATTATAGGTAATTGTGGCAATAAATAAATCACCATCTACCTTAATTTCGAATTTTCCTCCCATCAAATGGGTCAGATTCTTTGCAATCGAAAGTCCAAGTCCACTTCCTTCAGTAGTTCTCGACCTCTCTCCCCTCACAAAACGCTCTGTCAGGTCTACATTTCCGTTGCTTACTATGTCAAGCTCGTTCTTAGACACATTCTTTATTGTAAAAACTGCCTTTTTATCTGCCTTTTCAAGCTCTACATATACTCTGGTATTTTCCAGTGCATATTTTGCGGCATTAGTATACAGATTTTCAATAGAGCGGTAAAGCTGACGCCCATCCGCATATATAAATATCTGTTCTGATGGAATTTTTGTAACTATTGTCAGATTTCTCGACTCAAAGCGCTCATTGAATTCACCTCCGGTCTGGTATAAAAGCTCAACCAGATCAAGCTTTTGCATATTGAGCTTCACATTTCCCGAGGTAATCTTTGATGTCTCTACCAAATCCTCTGTAAGCTGCTTTAAGCGCTGTGACTTTTCCTCCAGCACATGTATATAGTATTTGGCATTTTCATTTTCCAGATTTTCCCTCTTAAGCAGGTCAACATAGTTGACTATTGAAGTCAGAGGTGTCTTTATATCATGTGATACGTTTGTTATTAGGTCTGCCTTTAGTTTTTCATTTTTAAGACTCTCATTTACCGAGCTCATAAGACCCTGGCGTATATGGTTGACAGCCTCCGCCACCTTTTTCTGCTGCCCATGAAACTCATTGACATTGAGTGTAGTGTCAAGCGCTCCTTCCGAGATAGCTTCAAGTGCCTCCTGTATGCGCATTATCTCTTTGTTTTTTTGTGTGTGGATATCCTTTTTCTCAATAACTCTTTTCAAAAGCTCATAGCCCTTGTACATCAGGCTGTGTGTGTAAAGTATATTGCCTTTTATCTTCCTTACAATGCTCTGGTATAAAATAATAAAAGCCAGATCAAACAAAAAAGTAAATGTGCCGGCCGTCATAATGAGTGATGCATAGTCAAAATGCTGGTTTTTTACGCCTGAAATCACTTTTCCCATAAATACCATGAGCAGTGTAAATATCACCAGCATCACATCAGAGTATACCTTGTCAATCGGTAAATAGTATATTGTGTAATCATCCTCTGATTTTCTGCCGGCCACGTTTGCCATATATGCAAGGCTCACAAAGCTGCCTACCAGACCCGCAAGCGATATTAGTGTATATATATCAATATTTTCATGCGCATCGTGCCTGAATGCATAGCCTGTGGCAAACACTCCTGTCACCATAAGTATCATGCATAGCTGATGTAAGACTATGACCGCCGCTTTTTTTCCTATCGTATACTGCTTCATTTGTTGTCCTCTATCTTATAGCCTACTCCCCAGACCACCTTCAGATAGCGTGGCTCCTTAGGATTTATCTCTATTTTTTCCCTGATATGTCTGATGTGCACAGCAACTGTATTGTCGGCGCCTATCGCCTCCTCGTTCCATATGCTCTCATATATTTCGTTTATTGAGTAGACCTTTCCCTTATTTTTAAGGAGTAAAAGCAGTATATTGTATTCAATCGGTGTGAGCTTTACCTCCTCACCATCCACAGTCACCTTTTTTAAATCATCATTTACCAAAAGACCTCCGGCTTCATAAACCTTGTCTCCGGCTGCATCATTGCTTGACAGAGTGGTATATCTGCGAAGCTGTGACTTTACCCTTGCCACAAGCTCAAGCGGATTAAAAGGCTTTGTGACATAATCATCAGCTCCCACATTGAGGCCTAAAATCTTGTCAGCATCCTCTGTCTTTGCCGATAGAATGATTATCGGCACCCTGCTTTCCTTTCGTATCTGCAAAGTGGCTCTTATTCCGTCGAGCTTTGGCATCATGACATCTATTATCATAAGGTCTATTTTTTTATTCTTCATAATTTCAACCGCCTGTATGCCGTCGTAAGCCTTCTCCACGTCGTAGCCCTCCTGCATCAGGTAAATCTCAATTGCCTCAACTATTTCCTTGTCGTCATCACAAACTAATATTGTCATATTATCCTCCTTCTATGAATTTTTAACAGAAACCTTCTCCTGCCGTTAGTCAGCTATATTTTATCAGATTATCCACTTTGTTTTTCTTAAAATCTGCTTAATATTACCCACTTTTAAATATAAGCCAAAAAGCAGCCGTTCTGTTTTGAACTGCTGCTTTATATTACATAGGTGTGTTTCATTTCCCTTTATTTCCGGTGATGCTCTGCCACATTCTGTGGATACCGTCTGTGAGCTCCTTCCCTTCCTTTGTGTTGATAACAGGTGGATTGCCGGCTTTTCTGCTTATTGCCTTATAATCCTCATCAACAGACGATTTTGAGCCGGCAGCCTTGGCTTCATCCTTATCATTGCTATGATTTAATCCGGCATCAGGTGTATCGTCTGCAAGCTTCACTTCACCCACTACACCATCTCCCAGGTCCTCGCCCTCAGCAAGTCCCAGTTTTCTGATATAATCCATATTTACCTTGATTTCAGTCTGTCTGTTTGCATAGATAGACTTCTCTTCCTTGTCAATAGTACGCTCCTCTACAGGCTTACCTGCATTTTTCTGACGTTCTATCTCCTTATTTCTATCATCGATAATCTTAAGATACTTCTCCGTATCGGACAAATCCTGAAGCTGTCCCTTGAGCTCATACTGGTTAGTTTTAACTATATTCTCCTGCTCTGCAATCTTATCCTTCATATTCTTGCACAGCTTTTCAAGTGACTCGTTGGTATCATTGATGATATCACGCACTCTTGAAAGCGCCTCATCCGTATAGATAACCGATGCTGCATACACATCCTCAGCCTTTCTGCTTGCATCCCAGACTATCTGATCCCCCTTCTTTCTGAACTCTCTCTCTGCGTGATTGCGACTCTGCTCAGTAAGCTCATACTCATCCTGCATTGCATATATACACTTATTCAGCTCAGCAAGTAAATCTATCATTTGCTGCTTGTTTATGATCACCCTGCTCGGCTCCGGCTTATACGGCTCCGCCTTTGAGAGCATGATATGAATTTCTCTTAGTACCTTTTCTGTTTTATCGTTCGCATTCATTTTCTATTTCCTCGGATTTAAATTAACATTATAACTATTCAGGGTGGTTATGAATACTCACCACTTACCCATATTTTATATGAAAATCCGCTTCTCGTAAATAGCCAAATGAATAATAATAGTTACTATAATTAAATCAATCCCGCTGCCGCATTTCTCAGTTCATCTGCCGCATGCTTTATCTCGGCAGCCTGCTCTTCGCTCACATTTCCGGGCTTTGTCCTTGAAATAAGCTTCTTCACATATGAAAGTGACGATTTCACACTCTTTTTCTGTGCGCTGTCCATAGCCTTTCTTTTTTCCTTGTCAGCCATGACATTTTCCACCTGTCGCACAAGCGTATCAGCCTCACTTCTTGCATCAATATAAGCCTTTCTCTGTCCGTCTGTTGCCTCATACTCCTGTGCCTCGCGGATTGCCTGCTCAATCTCAGAATCAGACAAATTTGAGCTTGCGGTAATCGTAATCTCCTGATGCTTTCCTGTGCCCAGGTCCTTTGCAGAAACCTGCACAATGCCGTTTGCATCTATATCAAACGTCACCTCTATCTGCGGCACACCTGCCGGAGCCGGCTTGATGCCCTTTAGCCTGAAGTTTCCAATCAGCTTATTGTCCCTTGCAAACTGCCTCTCACCCTGCAGTACCTTTATATCCACAGAGGTCTGGAAGCTTCCTGCAGTTGTAAAAATCTGGCTGTATCTCGTAGGAATAGTCGTATTTCTGTCAATAATTTTGGTTGAGACACCACCGACCGTCTCAATTCCGAGTGAAAGCGGTGTGACATCCATCAGTATAATCTCTGCCGCACTGCTGCCTGCGACAATTGCTCCACCGAGCTTGCCACCCTGTACTGCTGCACCGAGTGCCACGCACTCGTCAGGATTTAGGTTGTGTGAAGGCTCTTTTCCTGTAATTCTTCTGACCTCCTCAACAACAGCCGGCACACGTGTCGAGCCTCCTACCAACAGCACCATTCCAAGCTCTGCTGCGGAAATACCCGCATCTGAAAGTGCCTGATTGACAGGAATAGCAGTTCTCTCCACCAGATCCTTTGTTATCTCATTAAACTCAGCCCTTGTGAGGTTCATCTCCATGTGGACCGGCTGTCCCTTTACAGTGGTGATAAATGGCAGGTTGATAGTGGTTGAGGATGATGATGAAAGCACCTTTTTTGCCTTCTCAGCCTCCTCCCTGACACGCTGCATAGCAGTATTATCCTTTCTCAGATCCACATTCTGCTGTCTGTAAAACTCTGTAACAAGATAATTGGTGATTCTCTCATCAAAATCATCTCCACCAAGATGATTATCACCGGCTGTGGCAAGCACCTCTATCAGATTGTCCCCTATTTCGATAACAGACACATCGAAGGTTCCTCCTCCGAGGTCGTAGACAAGAATTTTCTGCTGCTGTCCGTGGTCCAGTCCGTATGCGAGTGCCGCAGAGGTTGGCTCATTTATGATTCGAAGCACATTAAGCCCAGCAATCCTTCCTGCATCCTTAGTTGCCTGCCTCTGCGCATCCGAAAAATATGCAGGAACTGTGATTACAGCGTCTGTCACTGCCTCACCAATATAGTCCTCTGCATCCTTTTTCAGCTTTCTGAGAATCATAGAAGAAATCTCAGGAGCTGAATACAGCTTTCCGTCCACCTTTGCCCTGAAATCGCTTCCCATCTGTCTCTTTATTGAGAAAAATGTTCTATCCACATTGACTGCTGCCTGCCTCTTTGCAGCCTCGCCAACCAGTCGCTCTCCATTCTTTGTAAAAGCCACTACAGACGGAGTTGTTCTCTGACCCTCGCTGTTAGTTATGACTACCGGCTGATTGTTCTCCAATACTGCCACACAGCTGTTTGTTGTTCCTAAATCTATACCTATAACCTTGCCCATTTTATGCCTCACTGTTTTTTTATTTAAGTCTCATAAATAATTGATTTTTTGACTTACTATTTCATCCTAATACTACTTTAAGCTTGGAAAATTCACTCGTCAAGGCATGAGGCTGTTATTTCAGAGAATGTTTATACTTTTAATTTTTATATCACAACATAACAACAAAGGCACCGCCGAAGCAGTGCCTTTGTTGATTAGTTTATAGGTTGGATTAAATGATAATTGAGGATTGCTTATTCACTTACTTTCTTTTTGAGTAATCCGAGTAATCCACATGCAATGAAAGATCCGATTACTAATGCAACAAGATACATTAACGGATTTCCGATTGTAGGAACTACGAAGATTCCTCCGTGAGGTGCCATGAGTGTACATCCAAATGCCATTGAAAGTCCACCTGCCACTGCTGAACCGACTACACATGCCGGAAGGACATGAAGCGGATCAGATGCTGCGAATGGGATTGCACCCTCTGTGATAAATGATAATCCCATGATAAAGTTTGTAGGTCCTGCCTTTCTCTCCTCTGCTGTGAACTTGTTCTTGAAGAAGATTGTTGCAAGAGCGATTGCGATTGGTGGAACCATACCGCCAATCATAACTGCTGCCATAATATTGTAGTTTCCGGCAGCGATTGAAGCTGTACCAAATACATAAGCGGCTTTGTTTACAGGGCCACCCATATCTACTGACATCATTCCTCCGAGAAGTACTCCGAGCACTACTGCGCTTGCACCGTTAAGTCCATTAAGACCATTGTTGATAGCTGTATTTAAAGCTCCGATTGGAGGCTCAACTACAAACTGCATTATAACGCCTACCAGGAATATACCAAGCAGCGGATAAAGCAGAACCGGCTTCATACCATCAAGACTCTCCGGAAGTTTAGAAAATACCTTCTTTAAGAGAAGCACAATATATCCTGCAACGAAACCTGCTACAAGTGCTCCAAGGAAGCCTGATGTACCGTTTGCTGCGATTGAACCGCCTACAAAACCAACTGCAAGACCCGGACGGTCAGCAATACTCATAGCGATAAAGCCTGCAAGAATTGGAAGCATAAATCCAAATGCTGTTCCACCAATTCCCTTAAACATTGCTGCGGCCTGTGTAATAGTACCGAAATTTGCTCTCTGGTCAGCCGGCAGTGAATTAAGGTCAACACTGAATCCATCGATAAGGAATGCGATTGCGATAAGAATACCACCACCAACTACGAATGGAAGCATATGTGAAACACCATTCATCAGATGCTTGTAAATCTGATGTCCAACGCTCTCCTTTCCACCAACTGATGAATGTGAAGCCTCCTTTTTACCTGATGCCTTAAATACAGGAGCATCACCGGAAGCAATTCTCTTTATGAGCTCTTCTGCCTTATTGATTCCGTCAGAAACCTGACACTCAATAACCTTCTTTCCGTCAAAGCGGTCTGTAGGTACATTTGTATCACAGGCAACTATAACACCTGCAGCCTTTGCGATTTCATCATCTGTGAGCACATTTTTGGCTCCGCCTGAGCCTCTTGTCTCAACCTTTACCTGATATCCAAGCTCCTTGGCTTTTTTCTCGATAGCCTCAGCAGCCATATAAGTATGGGCAATTCCTGTAGGACAGGCTGTAACTGCAACGATAAATACATCGTCCTTCTTCACCTCAACAGGCTCTTTCGCCTTTGCCTCTTTGGCAGCCTCTTTCTCATCCTTTGCTTTTTCAGCGCTATCGATGATATTTAAAAACTCATCAACTGAACCGGCATTGATAAGAGAATTTGTAAACTGCTCGTCCATCAGCATAACAGAGAGCTTGCTAAGCACCTGAAGATGCACATTATCCTCTGTGTTTGGTGCAGCGATAAGGAAAATAATCTTTGCAGGTGTACCATCGAGTGATTCAAAGTCAACCCCATCCTTTACAACCATTGCCGCAAGACCTGCTTTAGTAACAGCATCAGACTTACAATGAGGAATTGCTATACCCATTCCAATTCCTGTTGTGCCTTCCTCCTCTCTTGCAAAAACACCCTTGCGATACTTCTCCACATCGGCTATTTTGCCACTTTTTGCCATCAAATCAATACACTGATTCAATGCTTCGGTTTTTCCGGCAGGCGTACCATTTAAATTGATACTCTCAGCTGCCAACAAATCCCTGATTGTCATACATCATTCCTCCTAATAGAATATATTAATTATTTATATCAACCTTTTTGATACCGTTTGTTTAATTGGAAGCACTGTCCCATTTATCAATAAGTGCTTCAACCTCAGGCTTTGTAGCAAGCTCCTCAGAAAATGCACTTGCACTTCCTGTACATACTCCATAAATAAATGCCTGCTTATAATCATTTGATTTGAGGTATCCGTAAACAAATCCGGCTACCATCGAATCTCCTGCGCCTACAGAGTTTTTGAGCTTTCCTTTAGGAGCCTGTGCCTTAAATTCCTGTCCATCCTCGGTCACAAGCACTGCTCCGTCACCTGCCATAGAAACAAGCACGTTTCTTGCGCCCTGCTCCTGAAGCTTCTTTGCGTATTTTATCACATCGTCCTTGTCTGTAATCTCAACCCCGAATATCTCACCGAGCTCATGATTGTTTGGCTTGATGAGGAATGGCTTATATGCAAGCACATTTGTGAGCAGATTTCTTGTCGCATCAACCACGATATTTATTCCGCGTCCCTCAAGATGCTTCATGATATCCATATACATTGATGAAGGCATAACATCAGGAATACTTCCTGCGAGCACAAGCACATCAGACTCCTTTAAGCAGTCAAGCTTCTCATAAAGCTTTTTAATGTTGTCCTCAGTGATTACCGGTCCCTGACCATTAATCTCAGATTCCTCATTTGAGCGAAGCTTCACGTTGATACGTGAAATACCATCCTCCACCTCTATAAAATCAGTATCAACACCTTTTTTTGCTAGAAGTCTTTTAATTTCATTTCCTGTAAAACCCGCTGTAAAACCAAGTGAAGTATTGCTCATTCCAAGATTCTTAAGAACCATGGAAACATTGATGCCCTTACCACCTGCAAAAATCTTCTCTCCAGTCGTTCTATTGACTACTCCTGTCTTAAAATCTGTTACATCAACAATATAATCTAATGATGGATTAAAAGTAACTGTGTAAATCATGTTAGACCTCCTTAATATTTTTGTATTTCTTATAGTTGTCATTGTTTAGTGCATTTGTAACAATTACAGCATCCTCAAAATCAGCAAACTTGATACTTGATACCTGTGAAAACTTACTGTCATCCGCAAGAATGTATTTCTCCTTGCTATTCTCCATGGATTTCTTTTTAACCATGGCCTCCTTTATCTCCGGAGTTGTAAATCCATTCTTCACAGTAATTCCGTTGGTCCCCCAGAAGCCCTTCGTAAAATTATATTTATCGAGCGTCACAACGGCCTCATCTCCGACAATAGCCTCGGTAGTAGACTTGAACTCTCCACCCAGAATATATACTGTATATCCCCTATCGGAAATTCTCTTGGCATTAGTCAGAGAGTTTGTAACAAAAACCACATTCTTTGCAGTAATATAATCAATCATGACTGCTGTTGTAGTACCGGCATCTATATAAACAAAATCATTATCCACAATAAGTGATGCCGCATATCTGGCAATCTGTTCCTTTTCGCTGCGATTCTGCTTAAGCCTGTTGATAACCTTCTCATCCTGAGTATGGATATTCGTATTATTGGCAATCGCACCACCATGTACCTTGGTGAGATACCCCTTCTTGTCCATTGCAACCAGATCACGTCTGATTGTTGACTCGGATGTATCAAGCTCATCCATAAGCTGCTGAACAGTCACACTTCCCATCGAATCTAATATATCGAGTATTTTTTTGCATCTATCTTCCGCCAGCATCTAATCACCCCTGTTTTCAAATTGCTCAAAGA